>MDTA01007396.1_pt1 | contig 10624 bp, 6 predicted proteins | sample 811151 | NCBI WGS metagenome assembly MDTA01 (sample SAMN05326648, study PRJNA326480) | marine metagenome | isolation source: seawater | place: Indian Ocean: South | collected 2010 | reverse complement strand
TCTAAATCTAAATTAGAGTTCAGTTTTATTCCTGCTGCCTCACAAATGGTTGGAAAAAAATCACTAAAATCAATTAATGATTTATTTATGATACCAGACTCAATTGTTTTAGACCAGCTCACAAGAAGAGGGACGTGCGTTCCAGTATCAATAGTTTTTCCTTTGGCACCGTCAATAGAGATGTTGTTTTTTATGGATACAACAGGTTGATCAGTTCCATTATCAGCAGTAAAAATTATCATTGTATTTTCTTCAATACCCAAATCTCCAACCTTATCAATGATTCTTCCTACTGAATAATCCATGTAAGATACCATATCACCAAAGTATTTTTCATCTCCTTTATAGGTTTTAGAACCAAGATCATTTGGATCCCAATCTTCAGAATGTGGTGTTGGTACAAAGGGACAGTGTGTTAAAATCATTGGATAATAAACTAAAAAGGGTTGATTTTTTTTGCGAGCCATAAATTCATTTATATAATCTATTATAAGATCTGTGGAGAATTCCCCTTCATTTTTTTCATATGTAACCCCATTTTCGACCAACCTGGGATTTGAATAACGCTTGTCTAATCCAAGAGAGTCTCTGCCTTGAGTATTGAGTTGCCAAAGTATGTGCTCATCAAAACCAAAATGTTTTGGTAATTTCTTGTCCTGACCAAGTTGCCATTTACCAGCAATTAAAGTTTCATAACCATTTGATTTAAGCACCTGACTAAAAGTTTTTTCATTAGGGTGTAAATAAGCAAAATTTATATGATTTTTTTTATTAGATCTTCCGGTCATTAGTTTAACTCTTGATGGTGTACAGATTGGCATGGAATGACAGTTTTCGAATTGCATTCCTGATTCAGCCATTTGAGTTAGTCTTGGTGTCGAGTAAGAGCTTCCGCCATAGGAATTGACACATTCAGCACCCAAATCATCAACCATAATAAGTATAATATTTGGTGGTCTATTATCTAATTGTGCTGATAGGCATAATGAAAATATTCCAAAAGAAAGGAAAGATAAAAATTTCATAAACTTTATTTTAATAAAAATAAATTTAATGATTTTAAATTATTAATTTAAGGTGTTCAATAATTGCTTTTAAATTAAAAATATTTTGAGAAAAAATCCATTACTAATCTTTTTATACTGCTTTTTACTAGTTGTATCTTGTGAAAAACACCCTTCAGATGTTAAGCCAAATATTATTTATGTGTTAGCTGATGATTTAGGATATGGAGACATAAATATTTATAATTCTAATGGAAAAATAAAAACTCCAAATATTGATCAGCTTGCAAGTGAAGGAATAATGTTTTCAGATGCTCACACATCATCTTCAGTTTGTACTCCAACTAGATATGGCATATTAACCGGGAGATATAATTGGAGAAGTAAATTAAAAAAAAGTGTTCTCGGAGGAACTTCTAAAGCTTTAATTCCAAAGGATAGATCGACAGTAGCTACATTATTAAAAAATAATGGTTATGAAACCGCATTCATTGGTAAGTGGCACCTTGGTTGGAACTGGGGACTTATTGACTCATCATATTACGAAGACCGCGTCGATATTGAAAAAATTGATTTTAATAAGGAAATAACACACAGTCCTAATGATTTAGGATTTCAATATTCGTACGGACACAATGGATCACTTGACATGCCACCTTACGTTTATGTTGAGAATAAAAAAATTACTGCAAAAATTGACAGAGTCATTGAAGATAAAGGAGAATACTCATGGTTTAGAAAAGGTCCAACTGCTGAAGATTTTTTTCATGAAGAAGTAACTCCACATTTTTTTAGTAAGGCTTTTAGTTACATTAAAGAAAAAGTCGTTGATGAAGAACCTTTTTTCTTATACCTTCCTTTACCCTCTCCTCACACACCGATTCTTCCAACAGAGAAATGGTTAGGAAAAAGTGGTCTAAATGAATATGCAGATTTTGTTATGCAAATTGATTACCATATGGGAGAATTAAATAAATTAATAAAAGATCTAGATGTTTCTGATAATACAATAATAATTTTTACTAGTGATAATGGTTGTTCTCCTGAAGCTAATTTTGAACTATTGGCCAATAAAGGTCACCAACCCAGTGGCATTTATAGAGGATACAAGGCTGGCATTTTTGAAGGTGCGCACAGAGTTCCTTTTATTGTCAAATGGCCCAAAAAAATTATTCCGGGATCTGTTTCAGACAAAATTATATGTACAACAGATTTTATGGCAACATGCGCAGATTTACTAAACATTGAACTTAAAGACAATGAGGGAGAGGATAGTTTCTCAATGATTCCGTTGTTTTCAACTCAAACTGAAAATGAATTCAAACGAGACTTTACAATTCATCATTCTATAGATGGTAGTTTTGCAATTAGAAAAGACGATTATAAGTTTATTTTTACAAATACATCTGGAGGTTGGAGTTATCCCAGAGCTTGGAATGATGAGGGGGCTAATCTTCCAAGATTCCAACTTTATAATTTAGCTGAAGACCCATCTGAAACTAACAATTTATTTGGAAAATATCCTGAGATTGAGAATGAATTGATCCAACTTTTCAAATCTTCTATAAAAAATGGGAGAACGACTGTGGGAAAAGTTCAAGAAAATGACCCAAATTTTCCATCCAAAGAAAAATGGGATCCATTAACTCTATTTGAATAGATTATTGCAAATTTAGTTTATTCAATTTCTTGTTTCCAAACCTCAATATCAGTCATGAGCTCTTGTGCTAACTCATAATGCGAATTGAACAAGTCTTTACTTTCAGCAAGATCGTTATTTAAATCAAAAAGTTCAGGTTTTTCTTTTCGCTTATTTATTATAAGTTTCCAATTATTTTTTCTAATCGCATAGTTAGAACCATGCTCCCAAAAAAGTGACCTTGCTTGTATTTTATCATTGGTTAGTAAATGATTTTTGAAGCTTAAACCATCAATATCGTTTGGAATATTTCCACCAATGAATTCCGCTATTGTAGGAAGAAGATCCATTGTCATAAGTGTCTCGCTACTTTTATGTCCAGATTTAATTAATGAAGGAGCCCACACCAAAGAAGTCACTCTATGACCACCCTCATAAAGTCCACCTTTAAAACCCCTTAGCATTCCGTTGTTGCCATTTCTAGTGCCACCATTGTCTGAAAAGAAAAATACTATTGTTTTTTTTTCTAAATCCAATTCAATCAAAGCATTTATTATTTCACCTACACCTTCATCCATGACTTCAACCATCTCCTTATAAATTTCATTCATATTTTCAGGTAATCCCCGAATAAAGTCTTTTTCTCTTTCTCTAATCACCTTTGAGCTTCTACCTTGATAGGGATAGTGAGGAGATTCATGAGCAACATAAAGTAAGAAATTTTCATTTCTATTTCTTTTAATAAAATCTATTGAATGTTTTGAAATTAAATCTGTGCTGTATCCTGTTTCAGGAAACAAGGAGTCGCCTTTCCACCAATCCTCAAATCCTTCTTGGTCCAAATGAGAATGATAATCAACATTTCCTGATACAAATCCGATAAACTCATCAAAACCTTGTTTAATAGGACTGAATTTGGGATCGTATCCAAGATGCCATTTTCCAAACACACCTGTTTTATAACCAACCTCTTTTGCAATTTCAGCAAAAGTCTTTTCATCTAGTGATAGCCCTTTATCACGATGATTTTTTGCGGTAATTACACCTGAAACCCCAACCTTTTGTTGATATTTTCCAGTTAGCAATGCTGCACGAGTTGGACTACAAACTGAACCATTTGAGTGAAAGTCTGTCAAAATAATACCCTCATTTCCAAGTTTATCTATATTAGGTGTTGAAATATATTCATTTCCAAAAATTGATAAATCTCCGTAACCCAAATCGTCAGCAACGATTAGAATAATATTCGGTTTTTCTGAAAAATTGATTGGCCTGCATGAAACACAAATTGTTAGAAAAAAGAAAAAAATATATCTCATTAAATTTTTTTAAAGTCAATTTAAAGCATATGCTCATTGATATACAATTTAATGATTTTTAATTATCTTAAATAAAAAAATTGTATGAAAAAGACTTTAGTATTATTAATGTTTTTAATTTCTGGAAACCAATTAATTTTTTCACAAAAAAAAATATGGGATGAAACCAAAGAAGAAAAAAAAGAAAGAATGCAATGGTGGACTGATGCTCGATTTGGAATGTTTATTCACTGGGGGTTATATGCACAACCAGCTAGACATGAATGGGTAAAGAGTGCTGAAAAAATGACAAACGAAGATTACCAAAAGTACTTTGATGTATTTAATCCTGATTTATATAACCCTCACGACTGGGCAAAACAGGCAAAAAAAGCTGGAATGAAATATGCAGTTATTACAGCCAAACATCATGAAGGTTTTAATCTTTTTGATTCTAAATTCACTGATTACAAATCAACTAATACACCTTATGGAAAAGATATTTTACGAGAGTGGGTAGAAGCTTTCAGGTCAGAGGGATTAAAAATTGGGTTTTATTACTCTCTTTTCGATTGGCATCACCCACATTACACAGCTGATCCAAAACACCCTTTACGAGCTCCCAGTCATGGAAAAGAACCAGGCTCTGTGATACAAAAAAACAAAGAGACTGAAAATTATTATAAGAAGATAAATAAAGGAAAAGATTTTAAGATTTATCAGGATTATTTACATAATCAAGTGAGAGAGATTTTAACTGAGTATGGTAAAATTGATGTGATTTGGCTCGATTTTTCATTTCCAGAATTACAATATGGAAAAGGTCGTGATGATTGGGATTCAGTAAAACTATTAAAAATGGTGAGAAAATTGCAACCTCATATCTTAGTAAATAACCGTGCTGACTTGGATGACTATTGGGGCGGTTATGATTTTGAAACACCTGAGCAAAAAATTCCAGAATTTTGGCCCGAAGTTGATGGCGAAAAAGTTTATTGGGAAACCTGTGCAACTTTTTCAGGGTCTTGGGGCTATTACAGAGACGAAAATACATGGAAAACAAATCATGAATTGATATCTATGATTATTGAAACAACAAGTAAAGGAGGTAATTTATTATTAAATGTTGGTCCAACTGCAAGAGGATCCTTTGATTATCGTGCAGAAAACGCTTTGGAAAAAATTGGAAAATGGATGAAGGTTAATGGAAGATCAATTTATGAGTGTACTCAAGCACCGAACTTGTGGGAAGCACCAAAAGGAACAATGATCACATATAACCCAAAAAAAAATCGCTTGTACATCCATATCACTGATTATAAAACAGGTTGGCTTAAACTAGACAATGCAGTTGGAAAAATAAAATATGCTCAATTTTTGCATGATAATTCTGAAATTAAATTTCGAAAACATTGGGATTCTAAATATCCCAATGACATTGTATTTGACACACCCAATATTAAACCGAATGTTGAAATACCTGTAATTGAACTATTTCTAAATTAACAGATTGTGAAAAATACATTTTTTTTTATAATTTTTTCACTTACTACTAATTTAGATTTGGTCGGTCAAGATGTTTTAAAATCTACCATTTCAAAAGCTGAGTCATTTAAAAATGAGCAAATTACAGGTCATGTTTTTAAACATATTTTTAGTTCAAAAATATTGAACAATTCAAGAGAAATATTTGTTTGGATTCCACCTGATTACAATGATAATAGAAAAAAATATCCCCTTCTAATAGTTCATGATGGTGGAGGTGTTTTTTACTCCAGAGGAGGTTTTGGGGCTAGAAATAAATCCAAAAGTCAAAAAGTCATTAATAAAAATGGATGGAACTTGGACGAAACAGTAACTGAATTAATTTCATCAAAAAAAATGGAACCTATTATAATGGTTGGCGTCAGCAATACAAAAAATCGTGGTTATGAGTATGTACCAACAAGAAATGGTTATGATTATGCAAAAGCTTTAACGGATGAGTTAATTCCTCAAATTAAAAAATTATATAGAATCAATACAAATGATATTGGAACATTAGGCGCCTCAGCTGGAGGTTTGATTTCGTTGTATCTTGGATGGGAGTTCAATAAAACCTTTAAAAAAGCAATTTGTTTATCACCTGGAATTATTTACAGAGATCAAAATTATTATGAACAGCTAATCAAAACAACTCCACCAAGAAAATTAATATTTGCAGTCGTTAACGGAACTGACAATTTTGATAAAAACCTTCAAAATGGAGTTAATAAGTTTGTAGATTACTTGGGTTCAATTAATTATTCAAAAAAAAACTATTTGTATTGGGTAGAAAAAGATGGAACTCACTCTGCAAAATCATGGTCTAAGCAATCCAAAACAATTTTGGAATGGATGTATTAATTAAAGTCATTTTCACTAAGTAAAATTGACTGACCAGATTTCAATTTAAGTGGAATTTGTTTTTCTTTAAAAATAATATTAAAATCACCACCCTCTTTCGAAATGATTTCAAATCTACTTGGTTTGCCATTTTTCCAGTCCAAATTAACTATTGCTCCTCCTCTTACCTTACTTCCGTGTAGATGACCATCGTTCCAGACTTTTGGCGTAGCTGGTAATAATATTATATCATCTTTAGTAGATTGTATTATCATTTCATGAATTGCAGCAGTTCCACCGAAATTTCCATCAATCTGGAATGGCCTGTGAGTATCAAAAAGATTTTTGAGGGTGCTTTTTCTCAACAATTCATATAAATTTTGATAAGCTTTTTTACTATCAAAAAAACGAGCATACAGTCCAATTATCCAGGCGCGGCTCCAACCAGTATGACCTCCTCCAAAAGACAATCTTCTAGCAACAGACTTTTTTGCTGCTTCAAATATTACAGGGCTTTCTTTAGTCAAGTTTCCGAACGGGTATACACCCAACAAGTGCGAAATGTGCCTGTGTCCTGGCTGCTGCTCCTCGTAATCTTTAATCCATTCTTGTAAAGTTCCAAATTTTGAAATTTGATAGGGAGGAAGTCTTTTTTTAGCATTTTTAACTTTTCGAACTAATGATCGATCAACATCAAGAATTTCAGCAGATTCAATAAATATATCAAAAAGCATTTCAATAATTTGTTTGTCTACAGTTGGCATGTATGATAACTCAACTTTTTGTTCAACACCAGGAATGAAAAAATGATTTTCAGGCGAACTTGAGGGATTTGTAACTAGATAACCTTCTGGGGATTCAATTAAATAATCAAGAACGAACTCCACTGAACCTTTTATGATAGGGAAAGCTTCATTTTTTAGATAATTCAAATCCTGATTGAATTCAAAATGTCTGAAAAGAGGGAAAGTCATCCACGCGCCATTTAGTGGAGTGAGCCCATGAACTCCATCTCCAACACTGGTTTTTCCAAAAGGATTTGTCAAATGATGCATTGTCCAACCCTTTGCTCCATACATTTTTTTTGCTGTCCTAGAACCTGGGACTGTTAATTCTTTCAAAAAATTATTTAGTGGCAATAAGGTTTCAGATAAATTTGTCATTTCTGCTGGCCAATAATTCATCTGTAAATTTATGTTTGCATGAAAATCTGCATCCCATGGGGCTTTGAAAAGATCATTCCAAATACCTTGAAGATTTGCAGGAAGTTTACCTGGAAATCTGGATGAACCCATTAGTAAATATCTGCCAAACTGATAATACAGTTCGACCAGTCCCGGATCCTTGTTATCCTCATTTTGTTTTATTAATGCTAATCGTTGATCAGTAGCTAAATGAGATAGTTTGTCTTTTCCTAGGTTGATATCAACTCTATCAAAAAGTTCTCGATGGTCAGTTAGATGATCTAAAATTATTTGGGTCTTTGGTTTTAGCGAGACTTTTGCTATTTTGGATTTACTTACTATCAAAGGATCGATTGATCTATCAAAATTTAATTTATTTATGTTGTAATCGGTATCCCCAGTGAAAATAAGTGTAACATGAGTAGCATTTATTATATTTATTTTAGCATTTGAATTTTGGGATAATGTTTCAATTTCACCATCAGTGGAGTGAACTTTAAGGACAGAAGCAAATTTCATATGATTCCCACCTGGACCTTCTTTCTCATTTGGGTAATCAATAATTTGTCCGGTAAAATTAACCCAATCGTCTCCCTTATCATACTCAATTTTAAATGTACTGTCATTGTAATCCCCTTTCCAACCTGGTATGTTTAGGTGATTTGAAGGGTCAAAATCTAAATCGTCCTCCTCTTTTATATTTATTCCCCGTGAAAGCTTAAAGCTTACGTTTGATGGCTCACTAAATGATATATCGACAACAATCACATCATCCACTGCAGATGAAAAAACCTTTTGATATGTTATGTTGTTACCAATTTTAAATTCAGAATTTGCAACTCCGTTGTGTAAGTTTAAATTCCTGTTATAAAATATAGGATATGACCTATTGTATCTTGACGGAAACCACCTTTGATTGAATAAGTAGTCAATGCTTAAATCACCAAGCGTTTGATATGATCTAACTTTTGTTGGGGTTCCCAACATGTATTTGCCGGCTAATTCTTCTGCCTCAACAATTTTTCCATCAAATATTAGACCTTGAATTTTTTTTAGATATTTTAATGAGTTTGGATTGTTTCTATCAAATGAGGATCCTCCCCAAAGACTTTCTTCATTTAGTTGAATACGTTCTTTATTAAAATTTCCAAAAACCATGGCACCCAGCCTTCCGTTCCCAACTGGCAAAGCTTCATACCAATGACTTGCAGGCTGGTTGTATTTAAGCACGTATTTGTCATTTACCTGAGATTTTAATTCATTGAATGAAAGACTAATAATTAATAAAGAAATAAAGTTTAAAATTTTTTTATGGTTCATGTTTCTAATATAGAAAATAACAGATATTTTTTTAAGTAAAATCATATTACGAATGGATTTTTTTTAAAATTTCTAAATAAGAGATATGCTCCAAAAATAACAAATGGAATACTTAATGCTTGCCCATAATTTAGTCCAGTAGCTAAATTATTACCAATCATAAGAACTTCATTTTTTACCTGATTTTCTTTTAAATTCTCCAATAAAAACCTAATGGAAAAGAATGTAAAGAAACAGAAGCCTAATAGACTTCCTGGTCGTAATCTTAGCTTATATTTTTGCCAAATAAAAAACATTATCAATCCGATAATTAAATACGTTAAGGCTTCATATAATTGAGCTGGATGACGATAAACACCAATTGTATTAAATTTCAATGACAACTCTTTCTCAGTTCTATCAAAGTTATAATTTGTTTTTTTTCCTCTCTTTTGAATAACGTGAGTATCTTCTGAAAACGTTTTGGGTAATAAAAAATTGAAACTCTTTTCTATGCTGTTTCGAATACGCTCCTCCTTGTAAACCTCAGACTCAAAAATAATTTTTGATTTTAAGACAGGCATACCTGGGCTTTCAAATTCCCCGGTCTCTTCAAAATTTACTGATTTTACAAAAGGTAATTTACTTGTAATGGTATTTTTCGTGGGATTTAGAAATACCACACCATAATTTGTTTTTGTGGGAGTTCCAACAGTTTCGGAATTTACGAAATTTCCAACCCTGATAAGTGCAGATCCTATAGCGCAAACAATTATTAATCTATCCATTACTTGCAAATAATTATAGCCACGTCTTGATCGATCAGTAATTCTAAACTTAAATTTATTGAATTCTATTTTATAAGAGTAAATTGCCATTGCAATCAATATCCCAATTACAGCTCCATGACTAGCTAGGCCTCCTTTCCAAAAGTAAAATATTTCCAAAACACCTCTATCAAGAATATGTGGTTCATAAAAAATAACATGTCCAACTCTAGATCCAATCAGTGTACCTAGAATCATGTAAATTAGTTGAATGTCCACTGTCAAGTCATAACCTTTTTCAATTTTATAAGAACGAATAACTACAAAACGTCCAATAAGAAAGGCCAAAACAAACAGTACGCTATACCATCTGAGTGAAAAAAACTCACCCTCAAATAAATACATATTGGGTTGCCACAAAAATGAAGATGATAAAAGCATTCAATATTTTAAGTTACTCTTTTTCAACCTCTCCAATAGGTCTTGCTTCCAGCTCCAGTTCTTTTTGAAAAACAGCAAGTTGTTGTTTTAAAAAAGCGGCTTTTTCTGGATTATCACTAATTCTATTGTCTAATTCTCTTACATCAGAGGACAAATCAAATAGTGCCTCAGGAAAATCGGTTGCCCAGTTACTAGTCCCTGATTTTGAATCTTCACCTGGAATAATTATTTCATTATAGGTGGATGGAGCTAAATATTTCCAATTTCCTTGTCTAACACCAAGTAAATTATATCCTTTGTGATAATAATAAAATCGGTCATCAAGTTCAGGTATTTTTATGTTTTTAAATGCATCTAATACACTAATGCCATCAATTTTATTCTCCGGTAATTCGGCATCAGTGATTGCACAAACTGTTGGTAGCAGGTCTATAGTTGAAACCAATTGATCTATTATGGTATTTTCAGCTATTACATCAGGCCAAGAAATTACACAAGGCACTCTGTACCCACCTTCAAAAACATCAAATTTACCACCTCTCAATTCACCAGATGAACCTGCATGACTTCCAAAATTTAGCCAAGGTCCGTTGTCTGATGTGTAAATAATTAGTGTGTTATCAAAAAC
>MDTA01167653.1_pt1 | contig 10625 bp, 10 predicted proteins | sample 811151 | NCBI WGS metagenome assembly MDTA01 (sample SAMN05326648, study PRJNA326480) | marine metagenome | isolation source: seawater | place: Indian Ocean: South | collected 2010 | reverse complement strand
TGGATGTTGGATTGCACCTTCAAGTCCCTCAATGTTACATAGCGGCCAAATTTCTTTTACTTGTTCTGGTTTTAAAAATTTAACTTTTACTCCAATAGTTTTCGCTACACCCGCGTATTGGTGATACTCGTCCATTCTGTCATTTGTTTGTGCTAATCGAATGTTTGATACAACGCTGAAACCAACTTTCTTTCCGGTCTCTTTTTCTAAAGATTTATATAATTGAACCGCATATCTATGAAGTTGTCCTACGGAGTAACTCATATTAAAAAGAGGTAATAGACCAGCGGCATGCCATGTCGATCCAGATGTAAGTTCTTTTCTCTCTACTAATACTACATCAGACCAACCTTTTTTTGCTAGATGGTAAAGCGTACTTACCCCGACTGCACCGCCACCTACAACGACTACTTTAGCTTTTGATTTCATAAATTTCTAAAAGAATATGATAACTGAACTAAGATTTAAATGATAAAAAAGGTCTATTTTTCTAATGACCTATACGAATATCTTGGTCTGTTGGTAAAAAATGTTTCTTTTGATGCTTCTTTAATTTTAAAAAAAGAGGCATAAAGGTTTGGTGCTTTTTCTTTGAGATTTTTTTTACTTATATAATCCCCATGGTTAATAATTTTTTTAGTAGATTCTGTGGTTTTTGACTTTAAATTTTGTGACACAGAAACAATTTTTTTTTCAACTTTTGAAGCTTTTTTTAATAATTTATCTCTTTCTCTTTTTATAATATGCTCGTATGGGTATTTGCCTGTTTTTTCTTTTACTCCGTAGTTTATACTTGTCGATAGAATTGACTGAGCAAGCTTACCTTGGGTTGCACCAGTAGCTGGACCTATTACCATCATAGGAGTTAAAGAGGACTGATAACATCCAGAAATAAAAAAAAACAAAAAAAAATAAATTAATAAACGATTCATGCTATTTGGACTTAGCACAAAGTAGAGATTTTAAAAGAGAATCTTTAACTCATTTAGTAACAATTTATGTTCACGTGAAACTTAAACTTTAGGTTGATTATTTATTAATTTTTTTGGAATTGTGAAAATAGCTTATTATTTTTTTTTTCTATTCTCGATTGAAGTTTTGTTCCTAAAAGTTGTTTTCTGGTTTTCTCAAGTCTTTTATTTACAATCAAACATAATCCTGGATTTTGCTTACATGGACTTAATTTAGATTTTTTTGTTTCAAGACTTTTTATTTGATTTTCGCTTAAAACGTGTTCGATAGGACTTTTTCCAGTCTCTTTTTTAACCGCATAACTTATTGAAGATGAAATCGCCGACTCTGAAACTTTTCCATGCGCCATACCCGTAGCCGGACCAACCACTGTTAACGAGCTGGAATAACAACCGGTTAGTAATAGTCCTAATACAATTAGACCAAGTATTGTTTTCATCTTCTCCTCTCAAAAACGAATCAAACACAATAATGTGGATAAATATACTTAAATTTTGGTAGAAAATACAACTTATAGTTTTCTTTATTTTATAAGTCTTTTTGGAGTTCCTTCCAAACAAGAATTAAGATTTTCAATCATTTGATCAAAAAAAATAGAATAATTTTCCTCTGTAACATATCCTAGATGAGGAAGTAAGAGTGCGTTAGGTAAAAATCTTAGTTTGTGATCTTGAGGGAGCGGCTCAATATCATAAACATCTAAACCTGCGCCAGCTATACTATCTCCTTCTAGTGCATCAATTAAATCTTTTTCATTAATTATTGGTCCTCTAGATGTATTGATCAAAAAACAAGTTTTTTTCATTATATCTAATTCTTTTTTGGTTATTAAGTTTCTATACCTATCACCAAGCACTACATGTAAAGATACAATATCAGATTGTTTTAATAACTCATTCTTACTCATTGGTAATACGCCTATCTCGTTTGCATATGATAAATCTAAATTTTCACTCCAGGCAACAACCTGCATACCAAACGCCTTACCAATTTTTGCAACTTGAGATCCTATTTTGCCTAATCCAATTAATCCCAATATTTTTCCCTTTAATTCAAGACCAATTGTGTTTTGCCAATATCCTTGAAACATATTATCTATTTCTACTTTCATGTTTCGCATAAGACCAAGAATAAGTGCCCATGTTATTTCGGCGGTTGGATTTGAATTAATATCAGTTCCACAAACAATAATTTTTCTTTTTTTTACCTCTTCCAAATCAATGGCCTTGTTTCTTCTGCCACTTGTCATAATATATTTTAAATTTTTCATACCTGAAATCAAAGACTTTGATATTATTGTCCGTTCTCTCATAATTAAAATTGCTTCAAAGTTTTCTAATTGAAGTATTGCCTCATCTTCATTCTCGAATGGTTTAGTAAAAATTTCGAATTCATATTTGTCTTTATATTTATCTATATCAACAAATTCTCTGAAAATATTTTGATAATCATCTAAAACAGCAACTTTTATCATTAATTAAACCTTGAAGAATTATAAGGAGATAAATCTAAATTGGTTTTTTCGTTTGCTAAAATTCCTGAAACAATTTTTCCTGTAATTGCACCAAGTGTCCAACCTAAATGTTGATGTCCAAAAGCATAAATAATATTTTGATTGTTTTTTGATGGTCCGATTACTGGAAGAAAATCAGGTAATGTAGGTCTGAAACCTAACCACTCATCTTGGTGATCTCCAAGCTGAGGGAGAAGTTCTTTTGCGCAATTAACAATATATTGAATTCTTTTTTTCGATATAGGATTTTTTAATCCACCCAACTCAACAGTTCCAACAGCTCTTAAACCTTGGTTCATTGGTGTCATTCCAAAACCCCTATCTAAAAAAATTACCGGTCTACTTAATAGATTTTCTTGTCCTTTAAAATGAACATGATAACCCCTTTCGGTATCAAGTGGAATTTTTTCTCCCAGTTGATCTGTTAATTTCTTTGAATATGCACCGCAAGCTATAACTGATTTTTCAAATTTATATTCGCCTTCGTTTGTTATAATAAGTGTTTGATTTGCTTGCGTTTGTTTTACCGAATTGACATTTTGTTTAATAAATTTTCCTCCCTTCTGCAAAAAAAGTTCAAATATTTTTTTTAAAATTCCAAGAGGATCTTTTGCGTGATAAGCATAATCATAAAAACATCCGCCAGAAAATACTGGTTTTAAATTTGGTTCTAAGTCTAAAATTTCTTTAACACTTAATATTTTTTGCTCTACACCTAAATCATTTCTAATTTTAATCTCCATTTCCCTACTTTTAATATTTTTATTTGTCCATACATAAATGATTCCCTTTTGTTCAACTAAATTTGTCGTATCAATCTCTTGAAAAATTTCTTCATAAGCATCTATTGATAAACTTAAAATTTGATTCATATACTTTGCGGTATGTAACATTGATTTTTGGTTGCAATTTTTTAAATATCTGAGAATCCATGGAAGCATTTTTGGAATATAATTCCATTTAAGTGCTAAGGGCCCAGAAGAACTAAGAAGCATTTTAGGAATATCATATAAAATATCTGGTCTGTTCAATTGTACAACAGCATATGGAGAAAAGTGCCCTGCATTTCCATATGAGGCCATAGAACCTGGATCGTTTTGATCAAATATTGTTGTGGGAATATTCTTTTTTAATAATTGAAGGCCAATACAAACACCTTGTATACCGGCTCCAACTACCCCAACTGAAGAACAATTTCTTTCAGACATAATATTCTTATAAATCAATATTGAAATGATTTATCTGTGATAGATTGTACTGCTTAAAGTTAGTTGCTAGCAACTATTTTCGGTCTGCCTTTTTTTGTTTTATCTTTATCTTTTTCTTTAGGCTCTTCTTTATTGATTGTGTCTAATTTGAACTCATTTTCAGCTGCACTCATACTTTCACTGTCTGTTTTTTTAAGATATCCGTTTATGTCCGCGCCTTCTTCCGTTCTTAAACTTTCACTAAATAAAATATCTCCTTTAACTACGCCTGAACTACCTATGATAATTGTTTTTGCTAAAATTTTTCCTTCAAGGTGTCCGTAAATTTCAACTTTGTCAGCTTCTACCGGTCCAACTATGGAACCTGTATCTTTAATGATTAAATCATTCGCGTACACTGCTCCTTTAATCAAACCTGAAATATCTATAGCTCCTGAAGATCTCAATACTCCTTCTAAAGAAAACGTTTCGCTTATCTGCGACCTACCGCTGTCGTTTAGGGGTCTTGGTACACTCTTTTTTTTTGATCCAAACATTTTATTTTTATTTTAATTTCAGCAAATTATTATGAAAAAATCAACTAATTAATTGATTGATCTTTATGGATTTTACAACTCATAGCTATACCTAAACCTAGCATCATTGCCATCATTGAGGACCCCCCATATGATAATATAGGTAAAGGGGCACCTACAATTGGTATAAGACCAAGAACCATTCCCATATTTACAGCAACATAAATAAAAAAGGCTGTGGCAAAACTGTAACAATAAAGTTTTGAAAAAGTGTCTCTGACCATGTTTCCAATTGAAACAATTCTCATAGTCATAATTACATATAATGCCAACACTAATGATGAACCAAAAAACCCAAACTCCTCAGAAAATAAAGTAAATATAAAATCAGTATGTTTTTCTGGTAAGTAATCAAGATAACTTTGAGATCCGTTTAGAAAGCCTTTGCCAAAGAAACCACCAGATCCTATTGCTATTTTTGATTGAGTAATTTGATAACCTGCGCCTAAAGGGTCTCTGCTCGGATCTAAAAAAGTTAAAATTCTCGATTTTTGATATGGTTTTAAAAAAGAAATAGCTATCGGGGTTAAAGAAATTAAAATTAAACCAAAGTAAGTAAAATATTTCATTTTAACTCCTGCGAGCCAAATCACAATAAACCCTCCAACTCCAATTAAAAAAGCAGTTCCAAGATCTGGTTGTGTCACAACCAATATAAATGGGATAATTAAAGCCACCAAAGGCTTAAATAAAAATCTTATTCTATTCACATCTCCTGTAGAAATTCTGTGATAATAATTGGCTAAAAATAATATTAAACCAATTTTCATTAATTCCGAGGGTTGTAAATTTAAAAAGTATAGGTCTAACCATCTTTGAGAACCTGATGATGTTAAACCAAAATATTTTACAAATACTAAAAGAATTAGAATTCCCAAATATATAGGTATGCTTGTTGTGTACCAAAAACTTGCTCTAAAAAATGAGGCTATAAAAAATAATGAGAAAAATACAATAAATCTTATAATATGACTCTTGGTATGGTAAGCAAACTCACCTCCGTCGGTAGAGTACATGGCGAAGAAACTAATTAAACCCAAAATTATAATACAACTCAACAATACATAGTCCATTGCAAATAATTTGTCTCTCAAATTTAAGTGTGATTGAATGCTTCCCTGCTTAAACATTAAACTATCTCTCCATTAGCTTGTGCTTCTCTTAAAGGATGTCTTTCTAAGACTTTCTTTATAACTTTTTTGGCAATTGGTGCTGCGCTTTTACTACCAGAGCCTCCGTGCTCGATGACAACACTGATAGCATATCTTGGATCTTTAAAAGGGGCAAATGCAACGAAGAGAGCGTGGTCTCTATCTTTGTAAGGCAAATCTTCATTTTTAATTTCAAGTTCTCTTTGTCTCTCTGTAAATCTTTTTACTTGTGATGTTCCAGTTTTTCCAGCGAAAATAAACCCTTTTTTTGTTAATCTTGATCCATAAGAAGTTCCCCCTGGTTCATTGGTTGCGCCATACAAAGCATCAATAACAAATTTAATATTTTCTGGGTTTCTAAATAAACTTTTGTACTTAAATTTTGAAATGAAATCATAAAGACTTACAACATCATCAGCGAATAATTTTCTATCTTCAATAAATTGATTTAAATCACTAAATTTTTTATTTTCTTCATCATTCAAAATAATTCTTGGTTTAATCTTGTATCCACCATTTGCAATTTGAGCGGTCATTAAACATAGTTGCATTGGTGATGATTGCCAATATCCTTGTCCGATACCAGCATGCAATGTTTCGCCTAAATACCAATTTTTACCTATAAACTTTTTCTTCCAATTTGTGTCTGGTACAATTCCGCTTCTCTCTTCTATAAAACCATCCAAAACCTTTTCTCCTAAGCCAAATTTTTTTGCAGTTTCTGATAATCTATCTATACCTAATTTTCTCGCTACTTCATAAAAATACACGTCGCATGATTGTTTAAGACCTTCCCTCATATCCATATAGCCATGTCCCTTTTTTTTCCAACAGTGAAATTTTTCACCATAAAGTTCAATAGAACCATTACATCGAATTACTGTTTTTGGATTAAAAACATCATTTTCTAATGCACTTATTACAGCTAAACTTTTTATTGTGGATCCTGGAGGATAAAGCCCAGCAATAGCTTTATTGATAAGTGGTTTATCTCTGTGTTTAATTAGTTTGTTCCAATTTTCACTATTAATTCCATGTACAAATTCATTTGCGTCAAAGACAGGTGATGAGACCATTGCAACAATATCTCCTTTGTAGATATCCATAACGCAAACTGAGCCTGATTTGTCTTTAAGTAAATCAGATGCCAACTCTTGAACCTCTTGATCTAAAGTTGTTTTAAAATTTTTGCCAGCTTTTCCAGGATTGATAGAGATCTCTTTAATTCTTTTTCCGTAGGCATTTACCTCATATCTTTTGTAACCGACGTCACCTAAAACATCAAAATCCAATTTGCTTTCTAATCCAGTTTTTCCAACTCTAGTGCTGGTAGTAATTTTATCCTTTAAATATTCTTTATTTTTTAAATCTTTTTTACTTGCTTTAGAAACATAACCGATCACATGCGCTGATGATGGTTCGGTATAAAGTCTTGCAACTGATACAATTGGTTCTGCCCCTTGTAATTCATGTAAAAATAAATTGATCCTTGAGAACTCTGACCATGTAAGATTGTCAGATATTATTACAGGGTCCCAAGGTTTTTGTGATTTTACTTTTCTTCTAATTTTAAAAATTTTTTTGTCTGTTAAATTTAAAATATTCTTTAATCTGAAAAGTAAAGTTTCTATATTTTCCGAATTTTCAGGTATGATATGTAATTGGTAAATTTGTTTATTTGAAGCAATTTGTCTTCCATAATAATCATTTATTGTTCCTCTAGGTGGGGAAAATTTCCATTCTCTAAATCTATTTTTATCAGATAAAGTTTTGTATTTTTTGCTTTCATTAATTTGAAGTGATATTAATCTTCCAAGAATACCAAGTACAACAACGGCCTTGGCTGCAGAAATTATAAACATTCTTCTGCCAATTAACTTTGATTTACTTTCGCCAGAAGAATTAATCATACGTCCTCAAAGACACGCCTCTTTTATATAGTTCAAAAATTAACCAAAACACTGGATATAATACAAAAGTAAATAAAGAGTTGTAAAAAAAATCACTATAACTAACCTCTACCAAAGAGAAATTTTTGATTAAAATAAAAGTTATAAAATTACCACCCATAATCGCAATTACGAAAGTAAACCAATCAGAAATTAAAGTGCTCCTAACTGTTGCAGTTCTTATATAAGCAGCTACTAAAGATACAAATAAGTAAGAAAGTGGACTTGTTCCAAGATTTAAACTCAGAACTACGTCATTCATTAGTCCGCAAATAAATATAAACCCATATCCAAGAATGGAAGGATCTCTTAAAACCCAATAATAAATTATTATAAATTGAAGATTAAAAGAAAATATTTTCCAATAATAAAATTGAGTTTGAAATTCTGAAATACTTACATAAATCAATATAATTAATGGTAATGATCTTAAAAAACTGTCCTTAAATCCTTTTAAGTTTATAGCCATTTACTTTGCCTCTTCATCATTCGATTTATCCAAAACAACGTTTACATAAAGAATCTGTGTAGGATCGCTAAAAAGTTTAACTCTGATCCTGTCTTCATCATTTTCATCATCTTCGTCTCTTATAATTTTTCCTATTGAAATTCCTGGAAACAGAACCCCATCTTTGCCAGATGTATAAACTGTAAGATTGTCTACGTTTTGAAAACCATCAGGAAGATATTCTAATGTAGGGTTTTTTTGGCCTATACCAGAAAGAATAGCTTGTTCTCCTGATGGAGAAATTACTGAAGGAATTTTGCTATTGAGATCATTTAGTAATAAAATTCTTGATGAAATATAATTAACTTCTACAATTCTTCCAACCAAATTTCCTTTGCTTAACACCGGCATTCCAAGTTTAATCCCAACATTTGATCCTTTGTTTATAACAACAGAATTTAAATATGGGCTATTTTTATCTAACATTATTTTTGCACCGACTGTTGTATAGCTGGTTGTTTTATCTAAATCTAAAACTTCTTGAAGTTTATTATTTTCTGTTTGGAGATACAAATTATCAAATTTATCTTTTTCTAATATTTCTATTTTCTTTTTTAATTCTTCATTTTCTTTATATATATTAAAATGAGTATTTAAAAAATTTTTTGAAGCTGACGCAAATGATATAGGAGAGGATGATACGGCTGATAAGCGATAAACACCATCATTTATTATACCTCTTAAAGTTTTAATAGGTTTGATATCTAAATTATCTAAAGAAAAGATTATAATAGATGCCAATATTAATGCAAAAAGAGAAAATTTTTGTTTTGCCCCCCTCTGTAAAAGAGCAGAGCGAATAGCTATTCCAAAATCATCTCTGCTTGTTGCCATTGCCTAACTATCAATAAATTAATACTCCGAAAGCATTGTAGAGAATAGTTCTTCTTGCTCTAACGCTTTTCCTGTGCCTACAGCAACGCAGGAAAGAGGATCGTCTGCTATTTGAACAGGTAACCCGGTCTCTTTGGATATAAGTTTGTCTATATTTTTTAGTAAAGCTCCACCACCGGTAAGAATTAATCCCATATCAACTAAATCTGCAGATAACTCGGGCGGAGTATTTTCCAATGCTGTTTTTATTCCTGCCATCATTACATCTAATGTTGGTTTAAGAGCTGCTGCTGTATCTTCCTCTTTAAGAGTAATTTCTCTAGGAGTGCCTGATCTAAGATCTCTTCCTTTCATTAAATATGTATTACCAGAAGTTGCAATTGCAGTTCCTATTTCTTTTTTTATTTTTTCAGCACTTGCCTCTCCAATTAATAAATTAAATTTTTGTCTCATATAAGTTATAATAGCTTGGTCCATTGCGTCTCCTGCAACTCTTAGTGACTCGGAATATACAACGCCACCTAAAGACATTACTGCAATCTCAGTTGTGCCGCCTCCTATATCAACAACCATTGACCCAGTTGCTTCGGAAATTGGTAATCCAGCTCCTATTGCTGCAGCGATAGGTTCTTCGATTAATTGCACTTTTCTTGCTCCAGCCGCTAATGCTGAATCCTGAATAGCTTTTCTTTCAACAGGAGTTGATCCAGTTGGTACACATACTAAAATTCGTGGGTTAGCAAATGCATTTTTTTTGTGAACCTTTTTAATGAAGTGTTTTATCATTTCTTCGGTTACTACGAAATCTGCTATTACACCATCTTTTAAGGGTCTGACTGCCGAGATATTTCCTGGAGTTCTTCCAAGCATTGTCTTTGCTTCATCGCCGACTGCTAGTACTGATTTTTTTCCTTTTTCTTCAATGATTGCTACTACTGATGGCTCATTAAGAACTACACCTTTTCCCTTTACAACTACAAGAGTGTTCGCAGTTCCAAGGTCTATAGCCATATCTTGAGACCACATTTTTGAAATCTTATTTAGTCCAAACATTAAATACCTTTCATTCTTTCTTGCTCTATTTCTTCAGGAGCAGTTTTGTTTCTTTTTATTATCATTTTATTCAAAGCATTAAGGTAAGCGTTAGCAGACGCAACTAATGTATCAGTATCTGCTGCTTGCCCAACTGTCGTTTTACCTTTTTCTTCAATTCTCACACTTACAGTAGCTTGTGCATCAGTTCCTTCAGTTACAGCATGCACTTGATATAGTTGAAGTTTAACATCATGTGGGTATAAATTTTTTATGCATTTAAATATAGCGTCTACAGGACCATCTCCAGTTTCAGTGGCTTTTTTAAGATCGCCATAAACCTCCAATGTCATTTCTGCTTTTTGGGGCTCTCCAGTACCTGCAAATACTTTTAAAGATTTTAGATTAATTACATTATTTTCTTTTATCAAGCTATCATCTACAAGCGCTATGATATCTTCATCGTAAACATGTTTCTTTTTGTCTGCTAAAATTTTAAATTTTCCAAAGGCTGTTTGAATTACATCGTCTGTAACGCCAGCATATCCAAGATCACTTAGCTTATCTTTGAATGCATGTCTTCCAGAATGTTTTCCCATTACAAGAGATGTTTTTTTAACACCTACACTTTCAGGAGTCATAATTTCATATGTATTTCTATTTTTTAACATTCCATCTTGATGAATTCCTGACTCGTGTGCAAAAGCATTTTTTCCAACTATAGCTTTATTAAATTGAACCGGAAATCCAGTGGCATTTGAAACAACTTTTGATGCTTTGCTTAATAATTTTGTATTTATTCCAGTGTTAAACGGCATTAAATCATTTCTAGTTTTCATGGCCATTACAATTTCTTCAAGAGCAGCATTTCCTGCTCTTTCTC
>MDTA01013276.1_pt1 | contig 10625 bp, 9 predicted proteins | sample 811151 | NCBI WGS metagenome assembly MDTA01 (sample SAMN05326648, study PRJNA326480) | marine metagenome | isolation source: seawater | place: Indian Ocean: South | collected 2010 | reverse complement strand
CTTTTACAAGAGGGAAAGGAACATATTTATTCACTTCTGGAGGGAAAAAATATCTAGATTTTGTTCAAGGTATAGCGGTAAATTGTTTAGGGCACTCAAATGATTATCTAATAAAAACAATAAATAAACAATCCAAAAAACTTTGGCACGTATCAAATGTTTTTACTATTCCAGAACAAGAAATGTTAGCCAAAAGACTAACGAAAAAAACTTTTGCTGACGCTGTAGTTTTTCAAAATTCAGGAGCAGAAGCCACTGAGGTTGCAATTAAGATGGCAAGAAAATATTTCTACAACAAAGGTTATAAAAACAAAAACAGAATTTTATGTATAAACAATAGTTTTCATGGGAGAACAATCGCTACTATTTTTGCGAGTAATAGTAAAAAAATGACTGAAGGTTTTTATCCAAAAGTAGATGGATTTGATCACTTTAACTTTGGCGACCATAAGGGATTAGAAAAAAAAATTACTAACAAAACTGCCGCCATAATGGTCGAAACAGTTGTAGGTGAGGGTGGTATAAAAGTTATCCCCGATTTCTGTTTAATAGGTTTGAGAAAGCTATGTAATAAAAAAAAGATACTTCTCATACTTGATGAAGTTCAATGTGGAATAGGAAGAACAGGAAAATTTTTTGCATTTGAATATGCTAAGATTAAACCAGACATTGTTCCTATTGCGAAAGGTATTGGAGGCGGATTTCCAGTGGGAGCTTGCTTGGTTAATAAAAAAGTTGCTTCAGGTATGAAACCAGGTAGTCATGGGTCAACCTTTGGCGGTAATCCTCTAGCGATGAGTATAGGTAATGCCATTCTAGATGTAATATTTAAAAAAGGTTTTTTGACGAAAGTGAGAGACACTGGGATTTATTTTAAAGAAGAACTTTTTAAACTAAAATTGAAATATCCTAAAATAATTAAAGAGGTTAGAGGCATTGGTCTTTTGGTTGGTATTAAAATAGCTGTTGATCAAAATAAATTTATACAAAAATTAATAAATAATAAACTATTAACAGTTAAGGCTGCAGAAAATGTAGTGAGACTTTTACCACCATTAAATGTGTCTAAAAAAGAAATAGACGAGGCAGTGACAATTATAAATAAAGTATGTAAAAATTATAGATGAAAAATTTTTTAAACATTTCTGACTTATCGCCTCAAGATCTAAGATTCATTGTAGATGAAGCAAAATCGAGAAAAGCAAAAAGAACTGGATTAACTAAATCTGCAATTGATGAGGACTCTCCCCTTAAAGGAAGGTCAATGATAATGATATTTGAAAAACCTTCAACAAGAACAAGAATTTCTTTTGATATTGCTATTAAACAATTAGGGGGTTCAACAATTACACTTAATCCCGAGGGAATTCATTATGGCAAAGGAGATGAAAGTTTAAAAGATACCGCAAAAGTTCTCTCTGAGTATGCAGATATAATTATGATAAGAACTTCAAAACATAAAAACCTAGAGGAATTCTCAAAGTATTCGACAATTCCTCTTATTAATGGCTTATCTGATTTGAGCCACCCATGCCAGGTGATTTCAGATATTCTTACCTTTGAAGAGCATAAAGGTGATATTTCAGGAAAAAAATTGGCATGGATAGGTGACGGTAATAACAATATGTCAAATTCATTTATTGAAGCATCAGCAAAGTTTAAATTTATATTAAATATTGGGTGTCCAAAAAAATACAGCCCAAATAAAAAAATTGTTTCTTGGGCCAAAAAAAACAATGCACAAATAAATATAATGGATGATGCTAAAGAAGCCGCGAGAGGAGCTGATTGTGTAATGACAGATAAATGGATTTCTATGAATGATAAAGTAAATAAGAAAAGTAAAAAAAATTCTTTAAAAAAATTCCAAGTTAATAAGAAAATAATGAACTTCGCAAAAAAAGATGCGATTTTTATGCATTGTCTTCCTGTTGGAAGAGGAGAGGAAGTTACAGATGATATTATTGATGGAAATAGCTCAGTTGTTTGGAACCAGGCTCTTAACAGAGTACACGCTCAAAAAAGTATAATTAAATGGTGTTTAGACTAGGGGATTGGTTTTGGACTTACACTTTTTGAATTCATATAAAGTATGACAGAGGCTCTGTCTTTTTCTTTTCTCAATCCCGCAAAAGCCATTTTGGTACCTTTAATGTATGCTTGGGGCTTGATTAAATACGCGTTCATTTCTTCGAAATTCCAATTTTTACCGTAAGCAATCATTGCTTTAGAATAATTATAATCACTCACACCTCCAGCCTTTCTAGCAAAAACATTCCAAAGATTTGGACCGATCATGTTTTTTCCATCACTAACAATCATATGACAAGCACTACATTTTTTAAAAACTTTTTCTCCATGCGCTATATCACCTAAAGCTAATAATTGAGCTATGTCGACTTTTTCTTCAATTTTCGATGATTTTTCTGTAGATTGATTTGAGACTTCAGCCAATTCCAATCCTTCCACCTTATAAGCAGACTGTTTAGGTTTTTCAACGTAAAATATGGCATCGGTGATTTTTCCAATACCAATTACTATCAACGCTGTTAAAAGAATTGCACCGATTATTTTATTTATTTCAAAACTATCCATAACTTTGATAAATGTAATATGACGTATAACATGAGTTAATAAAAAAAAACTCAAAATAAATGATATTATTTGCGTCCATGAGCCGCATAATTTATGAGTGAAATAACAGTAATTATTCCTTCAAGACTTGAAGCAAAGCGGTTGCCAGAGAAACCTATGTTAAAAATCAACAATAAGGAAATGATTCTTCATGTTTATGAAGCGGCAAAACAAGCTGAATTAGGAGAGGTTTATGTAGCGTCACCAGATGATAAAATTATTCAAATTATTAATCAACATTGTGGCAAAGCTGTTAAAACTAATAACAATCATCAAACTGGTACAGATAGAGTTTTTGAAGTATTTGACACGTATCTAAAAAGAAAACCAAAAATAGTTATAAATTTACAAGGGGATATGCCCAACATTAACCCAGGTTCAATAGTGCATTTAGCAAACCATATGAAAAAAAATGTTTGTGATGTCGCCACGTTAGCTAGTAATTTTCAAACTTCATTTGAGAGAAAAGACATTAATATTGTAAAAGTAAAAGTAGAAAAAAAGATTAAAAATGGTGATTTTAGTAAAGCTTTAGATTTTTTTAGAGAAGAAAATAACAATGATAGTGAAAAAACATATCATCATATTGGAATTTATGCCTTTACTAACAAAGCTTTATTAAGGTATGTAAGCTTAAAAAGATCAAGTAACGAAATTAAAAAAAATTTAGAACAAATAAGAGCTTTAGATAACAATATGAAAATAGACGTAGGTTTTGTTAAAGATATGCCTCTTAGTGTTGATACAGAAAAAGATTTAAAACAAATTAGAGAATTGATGGAATAATTATTATGCAGAAACAAAAAGTAGCATTTCAAGGAGAGTTAGGAGCCTATTCACATATAGCTGCTAATAAAGTTTTCCCTAACTGTGAAATTAAAACATGCTCTACATTTGAGGAAGCTTTTAAAACAGCTGTAAATGACGATCAATTTAAAATTATTATTCCATTAGAGAACTCTTTGGCTGGAAGAGTTGCCGACATACATTACCTTTTACCTAAATATAAATTGCAAATATATGCGGAACATTTTCAAAAAGTCGAACACAATCTTCTAGCTAAACCTGATGCCCAAATGACTGATATCAAGAGCGTAAGAAGTCATGCCCAAGCTATTGGACAATGTCAAGAAATCATAAATCAACATAAATTCCAAACAATAATTTCAACAGATACCGCTGGATCGGCTAAAGACTTATCAAAAGGAAAAGACAAGAGTATAGCGGCGATAGCATCTGAGTTGTCAGCTGAGATTTATAAACTTAAAATTCTCAAAAAAAATATAGAAGATGAAAAAGGTAATGTTACAAGATTTTTAATTATGGGAAAAAATGCTACTCAACCGGATTTTAAAAAAGCTGTTAAATATATTACTACATGTATTTTTAGACTTAAAAGCGAACCTTCAGCGCTTTATAAATGTTTAGGAGGATTTGCAACTAATCAGATAAATTTGACAAAATTAGAAAGTTTTTCTGTAAAAAATACCTTTGATCAAGCAAATTTTTATATGGATTTTGAAGGTCATTTGGATGACAAAAAAGTTCAGAATGCCATGGAAGAACTGGGCTTTCACACAGAAAGCCTTGATATTCTTGGTATCTATGAAGCTTCAAAATATAGAGAAAAATAGTCCACAAAGTTAAATCTTGTCTTGTAGTATTTAAAATTATCTTGATATAATCATATTGAGGTTGGCATCAGGTGGATGTTTCATAAACCCGGTCAGGTCTGAAAAGAAGCAGCCGCAGTGAAAATTATTCAGGTTGTTGCCTGCCTCTTAAATTATGATCAATAGTACAATTTTAGCCTTAAAGTATAGACCGCAAGAATTTAAAGATTTAATAGGTCAAGAAATCATGGCCCAAACTATCACAAACGCAATAAAAATTGGGAAAACTCCAAACGCTTATCTTTTGACAGGAATACGAGGTGTTGGAAAAACCACTACCGCAAGGCTCATAGCAAAAGCTCTAAATTGCTTAAAAAGCTCAGACACAAAAACTAACTGTACGTTAAAAGATCTATGCGACTCATGTAAAGAAATAATCAGCTCTAATCATTTGGACGTATTAGAAATGGATGCAGCTTCAAAAACAGGTATAGACGACGTTCGAGAACTAATTGAAAATTCTAAATACAGTCCCACTAGTGCAAAATTTAAAATTTTTATAATCGATGAGGTTCATATGTTATCGAAGCAAGCATTTAATGGGTTATTAAAAACTTTAGAGGAACCACCTCCAAGCTTAAAATTTATTTTAGCAACTACGGAAGTTAGAAAAATTCCAGTTACAATACTGTCTAGATGTCAAAGATTTGACCTGAGAAGAGTAAGCCTTGAAAAACTATTCATGCATCTGAAAAATATTGCAACTAAAGAGAAAGGAAAGATCTCAGATGAAGCTTTAAAAATTATTGCTAAAGCCTCCGAAGGCTCAGTGCGAGATGCTATATCATTATTAGATAGAGCTTTAATAACTCAAACAATCAATAAAACTGAGATTAAAGAACAAGATATAAGAGAAATGTTAGGTATTGCAGACAGAAGCAAAACTCTAAAACTATTTAATAAAATGCTCGATGGCAATGAAAAAGACTCCGTTCTTATACTAAAAGAGATTATTAGCGATGGTATAGACGCCAAAAATTTTCTCAATGACATAATGGAAATCATTTATTTATTTAGTAGAAGAATTAATCTAGGTCCAATAAAAAGTGATATTTCTATCTCAGAGTCAGAACTTAATTTAATCGAACAGTATTCTGAAAACATTGACATGTCTGACATTGGCCTTTTTTGGCAACTAACTTTAAAAACTTTAGAAGACTTAAAAATTACTTCAAATGAAAACCTAATGTTAGAAATGTACATAATGCAATTTATGCATTTGAAAAAAATATGTTACAAGGATGATGATACAGCCTTAGCTCTTCAAGAAGCAGAAGAAGTAAATATGGAAAAAAAAATAAATGAAAAAAAAATGGGAGAAGAGATAATTAATAAAGTTTCTAACAAAGTAAAAAATCAATTGAAAAATACAGAGCAAATAAAAACATCTTTGCAAAAAAATCCTGAGTTAGTTGATAATTCTAAAATCGTAAATATTCATTCCTTTGAAGATCTAATCAAAAAGGCAAATTCTGAAAAAGAAATAGAGCTCAAATATGATTTAGAAAGAAATGTTAAACTTGTAAAATTCAACAAGGGTAATATTGATATTAGCTTTAATGAAAAATTAAATAAAAATTTTATCAAGCTTCTCACAGAAAAACTTTTACATTGGACAGGAGAAAGATGGGTTATATCATTAAGTCAAAAGCACGGTGAGAAGACATTTTATGAAAAAAAATTAAAAAAAGACTCTGACCGAATTCTTCAATATAAAAATAGCGATATCGCGAAAGAAATTTTTACACACTTCCCTGATGCAAAACTATTAGATGTAAAAGAAAAAGAGGATGACTAAGATGGCTGATTTTAGCGACATGCTTTCAAAGGCTAAGGAAATGCAGAATAAAATGAAAGAGGCTCAGGAAAAAATAAAAAATATTGAGGTAGAAGGCGTGTCAGGCGGTAATCTTGTAAAGGTTGTTTTATCCGGGGATTATGAAATTAGGGCTATAATTTTAAGTGAAAGTGCTAAAAAAGAAAAACAAGAAATAATAAATGATCTTATTATCGCTGCGTATAATAATGCTAAAAACAATCTTAAAAAAAAATCATCTGAGGAGTTATCGAAGTTAACAGGAGGCATCAATTTGCCTTTTGATTTTAAATTACCTATTTAAATGGAAACTGAAATTAAAGAAATCGAAGAATTAATCAAGCAATTCTCAAAGTTACCAGGTTTAGGACCGAAATCTGCAAAAAGGATAATTCTTAAACTAATTAATAATAAAGAGATAATGGTCAAACCTTTGGCTCAATCTTTAGCTCAAGTTTATAAACAAGTTACACGCTGTGAGGAGTGTGGAAATTTGAAAAATATAAAAGAAATTTGTATTTGTGAAAAAGATACTCGTTATGATAAAATTTGTGTTGTTGAAAATTTAGCTGATATGTGGGTCATTAAAGCAGCGAATATTTATAAAGGTTATTTTCATATTTTAGGCGGCACTCTAGATGCAAACAATAACTTTGATCAGAAAAATTTGTTAATAAATTCTCTTGTTAAGAGAATAAAAAAAAATAGTTTAAAAGAGGTTATAATAGCAACAAGCGCAACAGTAGAAGGTCAAACCACTGCACATTATATTGAGGATATTATAAAAAATAATAAGATAAAAATTACAAAACTCGCTTTAGGTCTTCCTGTTGGTGGTGAAATAGAGCAATTAGATGACGGAACTCTTTTTTCAGCTTTCAAAAACCGTGTGCCGGTTACTAATGAATAGATTTTTTTTCTAATCTTTTTTTGTGTAAAAGCGGCTCAGTATATCCTGAAGGCTGATATCTTCCTTTAAAAACTAAATCACAAGCAGCTGAAAAAGCAGTTGAGTTATCAAAATTTTCTGACATCGATTTATAATTTAAGTCATTTTTATTTTGGCCATCAACTATTTTTGCCATTTTTTTCATCACATTTAAAACTTGATCTTTTGTGCAAATCTTATGATGTAACCAATTTGCTATATGCTGAGATGAAATTCTAAGTGTTGCTCTATCCTCCATTAATCCAACATTATTAATATCTGGTACTTTAGAACAACCTATACCCTGATCAATCCATCTTACAACATACCCCAAAATACTTTGTGCATTATTTTCCAATTCTCGTGTAATATCTTCCTCTGACCAGTTAGGTCTATCAGCTCTTGGTATTTCTAAAATATCATCTAATTTAGCTTTTTTTCTTAATTTTATAATATTTTGCTCATCAAATACATTGACCTTGTGATAATGCATCGAATGCAATGTCGCTGCTGTAGGTGATGGAACCCAAGCACAGTTAGCACCTGATTTCGGATGTCCAATTTTTTGATCCATCATATTTGCCATTTGATCAGGCATAGCCCACATACCTTTACCAATTTGAGCTTTACCAGAAAAACCACAACTTAAACCAATATCTACATTCCAGTTTTCGTAAGTCCCTAACCAAGTCGACTTTTTCATTTCACCTTTAAAAATCATCGGTCCTGCTTCAAACGATGTGTGCATCTCATCTCCAGTTCTATCTAGAAAACCAGTGTTTATAAATACAATTCTATTTTTTACTTGTCGTATACACTCCTTTAGATTTACTGTGGTTCTTCTCTCTTCATCCATTATACCGACTTTTATTGTATATTTTTTTATACCTAAAACGTCCTCAACTTTTCCAAACAATTTATTTGTAAATGATACTTCTTCAGGACCATGCATTTTAGGCTTCACAATATAAAGGGAGCCAGTTCTAGAATTATTTTTATTTTTAAAGTCGTGCAAAGCACATAGGGTAGATATAAAAGCATCCATTATACCCTCAGGTATTTCAGTTCCATCTTTTAATAATATTGCAGAGTTAGTCATTAAGTGACCAACATTTCTATTTAGAAGCAATGCCCTACCATGTAAAGATATTTTTTTTCCGTCAGCTGAAGTATATGTTCGGTTCGGATTTAATTTCCTGACAAAAGCTTTACCATTTTTTTCAATATTAGCTGTTAAATCGCCTTTCATTAATCCAAGCCAATTCCGGTAACACTTTACTTTGTCCTCTGCATCAACTGCTGCCACCGAGTCTTCATTATCCACTATTGTTGATATCGCCGATTCTAGTACTACATCTGAGATCGATGCTTTATCATTTTTACCAACCTCACTTTTTGGATCAATAAAAATATCAACATGAAGATTATTATTTTTAAATAAAATTGATTTTGGATTATCTTTTTCACCATTATAACCAATAAATTGATTTTTATTTTTTAAATAATCTTTTTCTTTTCCAAGTAAAAAAACTATTTTATTTTCCTCAATTTGAATTTTTGAAATTTCTTTCCAACTAGATTTTAAAAGAGGGAAACTCTCGTCTAAAAAATTTCTAACGTATTCAATCACTTTGTTTGCTCTTTCAATGTTATATCCAGCTGATTTTTTTCCAGGTATTACGTCAGTGCCGTATAAACAGTCATACAAACTTCCCCATCTAGCATTAGCTGCATTCAAGGCATATCTAGCATTATCTACTGGAACAACAAGTTGTGGACCTGCAATAGAAGAAATTTCCTTATCAACATTTTCTGTTTCAATTTTAAAGTCCTCTTTTTCATCAACAATATATGAAACTGATCTTAAAAAATTTGTATACTCCTTTTTGTTAAAGTCTTTACCCTTATTGTTTTTATGCCAGTCGTCAATTTTTTTTTGAATTAACTCCCTTTTTTCAATTAAAGTTTTGTTTATCGGGGCAAGCTCCTCAACTGCATTAGCAAATCCTTTCCAAAAACTCTCAAGATCAATACCTGTTCCTGGTATTACTTCCTTATTTATAAATTCATATAAAGTAGAATTTATATTAAGTTCATTTTTTTTAATTATATTCATTTGCACCAATTTATTGCCCCATCTGTATTGGTACCTGAGAGATTTGCTCCTTCGGTGAGATATTATCTCTTTCCAGAATTTTAATTTCCACGGTCCTTTTGCCTGAGAGTTTCCGGGGTGGTTGCTCCTTCGGCGCTATATTTAAATAGTCTCTCCCGTTATTTTCAATATTTTCGCCCAGCAGAACTTTAAAGTCAAATGTTAATTAATCTCATATTTTTAGACAATTTGTTGACTTTTTTGAATTCTATTATAGGAAAAGTGTATAGTAAGAATATATGAAAAATTATCTAGATTTTGAAAAAGAAATTAAAGAACTAGAAGCAGAGGTGGATAATCTTAAAAGCCCATTTGGCTCGGAAGGTATCTCTGAAGTAGACACAAACAAAATCAAAGTCACGCAAGACCAAATTAATCAAAAACTCAAACAAACATATGAAAACTTAAATAGTTGGCAAAAAACTCAAGTAGCCAGACATGAAGATCGACCTAGATCAAACTTTTACATAAAAAAAATTTTTGATAGTTTTACCCAATTATCTGGTGACAGATACTTTGGTGATGACAAATCTGTGATCGCAGGATTTGGTTTAATTGACAAAAGATCAGTTTTAGTTATTGGTCAGGACAAAGGAGAAGATTTAAATAGTAGGATAGAAAGAAATTTTGGAATGATGCGCCCAGAAGGATATAGGAAATCTATACGATTAATGCAGCTAGCTAATCGATTTCAAATTCCGGTCATTACCTTTATTGATACACCTGGCGCATATCCTGGAATAGGTGCCGAGCAAAGAGGACAAGCGTCAGCAATAGCCAATTCAATTGAGTGTTCAATGGCTTTAACTGTGCCAAATATTTCTATAATTATTGGAGAAGGCGGTTCAGGAGGAGCAATAGCTTTGGCATCATCAAACAAAGTGATAATGTTAGAAAATTCTATATATTCAGTTATATCACCAGAAGGATGTGCTTCTATTTTATGGAGAGACCCAAGTAAATCCTTGCAAGCAGCAGACGCAATGAAATTAACATCTAAAGAACTTTTAAAATTAGGTATCATAGATGAAGTAATTGATGAACCTTTAGGGGGAGCACATCGTGATAGTAAAGAAATGTCATTAAAAATTAAAAAATCAATATTAAAATATTTAGAAAGTTTCAAAAATTTATCTGGTGAGGAAATTTTTAATCAAAGAAAAACAAAATTCCTTAAAATTGGTAGAGATCAAGGCTTCAGAAAGCCATCAGATGCTCTTGGAGAGCAATTAGCCTATGTTGAGCCAAATATATCCAGATTTACAAGATTTATTCAAGAAAGAAAAAGTTTATTCATAGGAGTAACGATTATTCTGGTACTGGCTATAATATTGACTATATTAATGTAGCAAACAGGTAATTTTATTAATTTTTTTATTTAAAAGCCGATCATTCGCTTGACATTTAATCTATAAATCT
>MDTA01010317.1_pt1 | contig 10625 bp, 6 predicted proteins | sample 811151 | NCBI WGS metagenome assembly MDTA01 (sample SAMN05326648, study PRJNA326480) | marine metagenome | isolation source: seawater | place: Indian Ocean: South | collected 2010 | reverse complement strand
TCTTGGGGCAGGATCAGTAATAAAAGGGTGGGATATTGGAATTAAGAAAATGAAAGTGGGTGGCAAACGAAAATTAATTATACCTCCAGACTTAGCTTATGGTGAAAAGGGGATTGAAGGTGTCATTCCTTCTAATTGCACTTTAATTTTTGATGTAGAATTATTAGAAGTTGAGGTATATTAATTTTTTGGTTGTTTGAAAATTTCATGCATAATTATCCTGTCCTTATTAAAAATTAATTATTGGTTTTGTATAAAATTTGTGATAGTGAGAAAAAATATATAAATCATTTTATAATTCTTTAACTAAAGAACTTTAAGAATATTGATGAAATAAATATGGATTATTTGAATTTGATAATATTAGATAAAGAAGATGGAATTTGATATTTTCATAACTATATTTTTTACTGCTATAGTGCAGTCTGTTTTTGGAACGGGTGTGTTATTATTTGGCACTCCAACACTTTTATTGCTAGGCTATGATTTTCATAATGCACTTATAATTTTATTGCCAACATCAATATTGATTAACTTTTTTCAGCTGAGAAATAATTTCAATAAGATAGATACTCAGTTTTATAAAAGATTACTTTTATTCAGTATACCATTTATAATTCTTTTTCTTTATTTCACCAGTTCGAATTCAATTAGAATAAATTTTTTTGTTGGGATTTTTCTAGTTATCATTTCCTTAAAAGAAAATGTTTTATTAATTAATAGATTGATGAAATTACTTATTTTATATGAACATTTTTATTTGACAATAATGGGTATAATTCATGGGATAACTAATCTAGGGGGTTCACTTCTTTCTGGGATAGTTTTTAGTAAAGATTTATCCAAGGAAAGTAAAAGAGCAACAATTGCTGCTAGTTATTTAACATTTGCAATATTTCAGATCATGACTTTAATTATAATATTTAATAATATTTTATTTGAAAAATTAAATATTATTTATTGGATTTTAGGACCAGCAATATTTTTTATAGTAGAAAAATATATTTATTTTAGAATTAATGAAAAGAATTATATCAATTATTCAAATTTTTTTCTTTTAGTTATGGGATTAATATTAATAATAGAATACTAATATTAAATTATAGATAACTACTTCAATAAATAATAAAAAGAGTTTTTTTGGTTATATGAAGAGCCGGGTATGGGATTCGAACCCACCTACTACTGATTACGAGTCAGTTGCTTGAACCAGATCAGCTAACCCGGCATTTAATTATCTAACGTTTTAAGTATAAAATATATTTTAATAAAACATTTTTCATGTGATAAAAGTAACATTCATTTGAATCAGCTCATTGGCTCATTTTTTTGATAATATTTTGCTGTTCGCCAGGCACCATAAATTTCACTTCCATAAAGAAATATAGTTGCGATACCAAGAAATGTTCCTTTTGTTAATTGTTGATTATTAAAAGTGTTAAAAGTGGAATTCCCAAAAATTACTACTGTTGTAAAGCCCAAAATTCCATCCATAATTCTTCCAGCATAAATGCGACCTAATCCAGGAATTACAGCTGATAAAAATCCAGCAAAATACGCATTTTTCAGTGATGAATTATGATTGCTCTGTTTAATAGTATCAATTAATCTTCCATCTTTTTCATAAAATGGACGCTTCAATTTCAAATGATAGTGACTTGCAAATGGATTACATCGAGTAATTCTATCTAAGGCTACTATGCTGCCTCTAAAAAAACCATAGTTAGTAATTGATTTAGAACCATAATTTGAACAACTTGGATAAAATTGACAATTAAATGTATTAGTATTATAAGATAGCCTTTGCCATAGAGCAATAGGAAGTATGCCTAATTTTTTTGTGATTGAAATGGAATTTGATTTAATTAGCGAGTCAGCAGGATAGCCTTGTTCTGAAAATAAAAAAGTGGAAAATAATATAACAATAATAAGTTTCACAATATTAAGTAGTTATATGGTTGGTGTTATTTGAAAAAATTGATTTTGATTAGTATTAATTTTCATAATTTACACTGTTTTTTTTAGTTATACGAACCAAACTGTTTCTAAATTAGTAAATCAGCAATTGATGTTATTAAAAGAACGATAAAATTGAAAAAAATCAGATTAATAAATTATTATGGTATAAATGATAAAAATTTACTGAGTATTTTATAAATGATGAACGTGTATAATAGACCAATTGAGAGCAAAGAAAATGGTGTTATTCTAAATTTGATACGATATTTGCTAAAATTTGTTTTTTGTTCATAATACTTTATAAATGTTTCTAGGGATATTTTACTAAGATAAGTTCCGATAATTAATAATATTATTAAAATTACATGATCAAAAGTTGATAGATTATTTAGCCAATCTCCTAAACTCATTTCATATCCAAAATTAATCTTTTAAACTCAGAAAGTATAACTGAGGTAGCACCCCAAACTATTTCATTATTTATATCAAAATAAGGAACAAGTACTTTTTCCCCATATAGATTACTTTTTTTGATTTTTTGAGTGCTTTCTAAAATAAATTCATCTATAGATATTGAGAAAATACGTTCAACTTCATTATCTTGGATTTTTATTTTAGGTTTGTTTTTCACCCACCCAATAAAGGGGTAAATTTTAAAATTGGATACTGGCACATACAAAGGAGTTAAAGGGCCTATTATATTAATATATTTAGAGTTCACGCCTATCTCTTCTTCAGTTTCTCTTTTTGCTGTTTCTTGTAATGATTCTTTATCTTCATGGCGACCTCCGGGAAGAGAAATTTGACCTTTATGGTAGTTTACAATCTGAGTTCTTTTGGTAAGAAAAAAATTCCACTTATCATTTTTGTAAAATAAAAGGATCAAGACCGCAGCAGGTATTTTTTTTTTATTTTTAATATTTTTTAATGGATTATTTGATTTAATCATCATAATTGATTGAGCTTTTCTACCAGGAAGAGTATGTTTAATGCGTTTTTTTAATTGATTAATAAATTCTTTATTCATGATATTAAAAATTATTCATTCTTTGTTATTGATGCATAAAATATTCTATCTTTGGAGGTATGATTTATAAGCATATAATTTGGGATTGGAATGGAACTTTATTAGATGATAAGGAAATATGTGTCAAATCAATTAATAATATTTTAATAAAAAGAAATTTACCTTCGCTTACTTTAGATACATATAGTATCTTATTTACTTTTCCTGTTAAAAATTTTTATGAAAAACTAGGTTTAGACTTTAAAATACATTCACTTGCTAAAATAAGTCATGAATTTATACAATTTTATAATAATAACTTTAAAACATTAAAACTCCACAAAAATACTTTTAAGATCTTGAAAAAAATTAAAAGATCTGGTATCAATCAATCAGTATTATCAGCTGCAATGCAAACAATGTTAGATAAATGGATTGCAAGTTATAAAATAACTAATTTTTTTGTAAAGGTTAGTGGCGTTGATAATCAATATGCCCATGGTAAAATTGAATTAGGCCATAAACATATAAAAAATCTATCATTTGATAAAAAAGAAATTTTAATGATTGGAGATACATTACATGATAGTGAAGTCGCAGAGGAATTAAAGATAGATTGTATTTTAATTGATCATGGCCATGTTAATAGGTCAAGATTAAAGAAAACGGGGCGTAAAGTAGTTTCTAATTTTATGGAAATTTTTTAAATATTTGATTATAAATTAATTATATAATGCCAAAAGATTATATATATCAAAGATATCAATAATATTATTACTGTTTATATCTGCAGATATAAATTGTTCTGGTGATAATTCTATTAATCCTAAAATATATGATGAACAATATATAAGGTCTAAATCATTAATATTATTATCATTATTAATATCTCCAGTTATATGTTCATTAGAATCGGCTGAAAGTACAATCAGATTGATATGATTACTATTTGTGTTGCCATTTAAACCATATACAGTTAGTGATATATTATAAATTCCTGGATCGAAGAAATAATGGCTAGGGTGTCTCAAATTCGATGTTAAATTATCATCAAAATTCCATATCCAACTTCCAATAGGACCTAATGATTCATCAAAAAAGTGTGCATATCCAGGTGCAATAATAGTGTTATTTACGCATTTCGGATTTGATTGTAGATAAGATAATTCTCCTATAATTGAATTTTCAAGTTCAATATTTGTTTGATTATTTGGGGTAGTTTGTGAGATGAATTGGATATAGTCATAATTATTTGGATTTATAATATCAATTGGATCATTAGATAAGATTTGTATTGTATCCCATTGGATTAAGCCTACATCATCAAACCATGTTTTTGAAACCCCAGAATCTGGAACTCCTGTATTCATAATTACATCAAAAAAATTAACGTTTTCCTGAAAATCAATATTTTTCCAATATTTCTTCCAATCTGTATATCCATTAATAGAATCATCAAGTGCTATAGAAAGTATGTTCTCATTTGTTCTATTGAAAGAAAGTCTAAGTTCAAGTGTAATATTTTTGCCATTTTCTGATTTTATATTCCCGTGTAAAGTATGTTTAAGGTGATTTTTAAAAGGGAATTTATTTTCTAGGTTTGTAATAATATTATTGGGTGAATTTTCATCTCTAATATGTGCAATGGCAAGAGATCCTCTTCTAAAAATAGAATCTTGTAAAAATTCATTATTACTGTTGAGATTCCAGATTGAACTCCCTTCATTTTCAAAATTTCCCATCCAAATTAATTCTCTGCCTAACCTATAATGTGATACATCAGAATTGTTATTTAAGATTTCAGAAATACTGCCAGCTTCTGGAAGAAGTATTGGTTTTGAAATAAAAAAGAATTCATCTGCCTCCCATTCTATATTAGTAATAGAATAATTAACTAAATTTTCACTTAGGTTTGATGTATCTGATATTACATAAGCTTTATTTAATGATTGATTAACATGGACATAGGTATCAAGTTCTCTTGATTTCATTGCAATATAGTTCAAAATATAATTTCCTAATTCACCAGTAGCAGGTTTAGGTATATAATCATCAATATAAATTGGTGTTATAGTATAGTTAAATTGGTTATTTTGATTTAATTCACTATTGAGAATCATACTAGGAAAAGTCTCGGCATAATTTAAATCAAAAATAAAATTTCCAAGAGAATGAGCAATTAATTTTCCATTATATATTTCAACGCCTTGTATGATATGAGGGTGATGAACTATAACAGCTTCTGCTCCTTCATCGATTGCAAAATGTCGAAGCGCTCTATCCCACATTTGTGGTCTATCAAGTCTCCATGAATAATCTTCGTCTTCAATGGGTTGTGAGGGATATTGTATAAATCCAGTTTCACTTGCTGGGTTAATGCGTAGATTTTCAAAATTTTCAGGTGGTTCATAATTATCGTAATTTGAACCAGGTGAATAAGAATATTCACTACCTGCATGCATTTCAACAATTACATAATCTGTAAATTCTTTAACATTTTTAATTTGTTGCTTTAAATGGTATGGTGTTAAATATGCAAAGCCAGGTTTATTTTCACCAGCATTTAAATAAGGTTGATAGTTATTGTATTGACCTGTTCTGTCACTGGAAGAGATAAATGAAATTTTTTTGCCTTTAATAGATTTAATTGTTGGAAGGTATGCTTGATAACTATTTAAACCAGCACCTGAATGCAATATTCCAGCTGCATCAAGAACTGTTTTAGTTTCGATCATAGCAGGGACTCCATAGTCCATAATATTATTATTAGCTAATGAAACAATATCAATTCCAGCAAAAATAAGTCCATTTACATTTTCTGGATCACATCTAAAATTTATTGTTTTTGTTGGGTGGGGAGTCCCATTATCAGATAAAACAATTTCTAAATTAGCGATGGTGAGGTCAGCTGAATTTCCTAGTAAGTCAAAAGTAGGTTCAAATAATGTATATATTCCTTGATTTGTAATAATTCCATCATCTGATTCATATCTTCTTCCCATCATAATATCACCAACAAAATTTAAGGTTAAGGGATTAGATAAATTATTTTCATTTAAATTAAGGTTAATACTTGAGTAACCTCGTTTTCCAGTTTCATCTTCTACCATTAAAACGATTGTATATTCAAAATCATATAAAGTAGAATATTCATGAATAGGGTTTTCTAATTGAGAATAGTTTCCATCTCCAAAATCCCAAAGATATAGAAAAGAGTACGAATCAGTATCGTTTACATTTGAATTAAATTGCACAGAAGCTATTTGTCTTGTATGGTTAATATTGGTTTCAAAATCTATAGTTACTGATGGAGATATGTGTAGATCATTTGTTATATTTCTAATCATACTAAAATGAATATTCCCTTTTTCAAATGAATTGTTATTATCATTAATAAAATAAATTTCAGTTAAGGTAGATAAGCTGTCATACCAAGCAAGCCAATCATCTCCTAATGGAAAATTATATGAATGCCAATTTCCTAAATTATTTTGACCCTGGTAAACAGTGATCCATTCTTCAATATCTAATTGCTCATTTCCATAAAGTGAATATTTTATTGATTTAGAACCATCTGAAAATCCTATTGCTTGGATTTTTGATAAACTATCAACTTTAGAAAAAATTTGTAAAACAGTATTAGAATCTATTAAAAAAGAATCAATAGGTATAGATTTCCAATTATGACCAAACAATGAAAGTGTGAAACTATTTCCAGGCATAAGTGTTGTACTATCGACTTCAAAATTATTATCGTTTATATCATCCTGCTCAAGACTATTAATAATTAGATCAGGGTTATTAAAGTTTAAAATAGTATCTGGAGGGCTATGCCCGGGCAATAAATTTGAAACTATTTCAGACCAGTCGCTAGTGTTTTCAAAATGATCAATAGCTCGAATTCTAAAATTCCAATTTTCAGTGTTATTTATATTGTTTATCGTATAACTATTTTTTCGCATATACTGGAGATCGGGATAATTTATAAAATTAATAATTTCAGATTGATTTGTAAGTTCATTATTTACATTATCAAATTGAATTTCGTACGATTTAAAGTTTGAATCATATTCAGGTTCCCAGCTTAAGTTAATTTCGTTTACGATTTCTGAATTTGAAGCCCAAAACATTTTAATTGTATCTGGAGGAGTTATATCAATGATGTTTTCCCAATGATTAAGATAATTTTTTACACCTTGAATAAAGGGGGAGTAATATTCCTTTATTATTGAAAAATTATTGTTTCCGACTGGATACATTCCTCTTTGGTAAACTGAATCATTAGATATAAGTAAACTATCAAATAGCATAGGTTTTTCATCTAATTCTATTTGAATCCAAGGTTCATAAACTGACCATTCGTTTATTTGTGATTGTAAGTCAATCATTTGAATACAATTTATTGGACCTCGCAACTCTGAGGCTTTTATAATTGAAAATTCATTTACTCCATTATCATAAAAAAAATAATCATCATAGTAAGCTTCATAATAATCAGTAATATGAAGCGGAGACTCATTTGTAAATTGGTTTGCTATAATTGGAAATTCTTCAGTAAAGTTTATAATATCAAAATGATCATCTGTAATATCTCGAATTGGTTTCGTTGTATAGCTATTATGGGCGCCTCCGGCAATGATAATAGATTTTCTATCGTAGTGAGATAAATTATCAAAACTATGAATTGCAAACACTATTGGTGAATGAGGATTTAAATTCATTAAAGGAGTTGTAGTAATCTCTTGAAATTTTTGAAAAATTGTGTGTTCATATCTTGATGGGTCTGATATGGATTTATTATTTGAATAATTTCCCTCTTCGCTCCATTGAACTTCTCTACCTGCGCCATTTATCATAAACCCGAGGGCATCAACTTCAATAAATAAATCCATTGCAACATAAGGAGCAATGAAGTCATCACAGGGGTGAGGAACCTGAATAAGGACTTGTTCTCTTTCTGCGTTAGGATTAATTATATATAAGCCCCAACCATTTCTAAAGCTTCCAACTATATCATCTTCATTATTATCAATTTGATTTAAATCTATAAATGATGTATCTAATTGTTCTCGTAATATGTGGTATGTTCTATTTAAAACAGTATCTTGAAAAATTACAATTTCATAAAAAAATGATTCTAAAGAATCGTTTAATAATAGATCTACTTCGTTTAAATTATTATTAAGAAAGTTTTGAAATATTATTTCCCAATAATCCAGAGTTCCTGAACCTTCATTAAGTTTTCTATAAGATCCAAATCCATTACTTTGAATATCTAACCAATCTGGACCATAATCATTATAATTTTCTTCTGCAATCCCTTCAGAAACGTGACTAATCCAATTATCGTAGGAAGTGTTTGGTGAGTTTCCACTAAAAAATTCAATAATATCTCCCGATTCTTGAATTATTTCAGATGAAAGAGCGCTAATTATTAAAAAGTGAAAAAATATTAATTTCATATTATATATAGCAAATTATAATATATGCCACTTTAAAAATATAAAATTTTTATTTTAGGTATATAAGTTTTTGAACTGATTTAAATTTATTTGTTTCCAGCTTTGCAAAATAAATTCCTCCACTTACTATATTACCATTTTCATTAAGTCCATTCCAAATAATGTTGTGTTTACCAGGGCTTAAATCATTTAAAGAATATTTTAAAATTTTCTGTCCAAGTATATTATAAATAACTATTGAATTAGTTGTTTTTTCATTTAGATGGAATGGAATATTGACTTGGCCATTAAATGGATTTGGGTAGGCTGCTAATAGTTGAGTATTATTTGGAATAATTATAGAAGTTTGAATAATATCAAGAAAAGAGGTGTTTTGATATCCTGGTGTTCCATTTTCAACTGAATTAGCCCAAGATTCAGGAAGCGAATTATCATAAATTGGATTTATCAATTCCAAAGTTTTTCCTTCTCCATCTGCTTCTAAAGGCCATGGTTCTGAATCATCATATTCTAATGAATCAATCAAGGATCCTTGATTATCATAAATACGAACTTGATCGCCTCCACCGCCTAAACCAAAATCGAATGGTCCTAGGATATTTTCAAATTCTGGATAAATATTTGAAAAAAGGGATAAATCTCTTGCAATAACTAAATATTGATTTGGATTTATTATAGTACCTTCTGGAATTTGGTAAATATGTTCATTGTTATCATCTTTAAATTGCCAATTCGAAATATTAATTTCAGTTTCTCCCGGATTAGTTAGCTCTATCCAATCACCTGTATCAAACTCATCAGAAGAATTGTAATTAATTTCATTAATAACTATATCACTATTATTTGATGATTCAAATATTGCTGTAAGTGTGAGTGGATCTGATATATTAAGACTCATGTTAGCATTAGAATCCGGAAATTCTAACCACTGAATGAAATGGTAGCCATTTTTTGGTAAAGCTTTTATTTCAATTGGTATGGTGGGGAAATAGTATCCACTCCAATGATCTTCTTCAATTTTTAATGAATTTAAATTGACATAACCTTGCTCAGGCGATGAAATATTAACATTTAACAATGCAAGATTGGGTAGTCCAAATTTGTTCCTTAAATGGGTAATTGCATAGTTTCTTCTATTAGAGCAAAAATTCTCAATGTTATTAACATTATAGTTCCAATTTATAGCAGATTGAGGCCATCTATTTTTGTGATTTGGCATAAAGTCTTCAATTATATTTTTAATAGAGTCTAAACTATGAATTAAATAATCTTCATGAAAAATGGTATTTAACATATCAGCATAAACATTAATAAAAGTATTTTTAAAGTGATTATTTTCTAAAAGTTTTCTGAACATAAAAGTACTCCAAGGTGGATTGGGCCAACTGGGGCCATTAGAATCCAATGCGAAAGATAGAGTATTAAAAGTGTAGGCATTTGGATCCCAAATTCCAAATCCAAAATCAGTATCATATAGAATCCATCTCCATTTACCATTTGCACGATGATCTCTCCAAAATTTTATATTATTACCAGGCCAATCTCTATTATCGATAAATATTTGAAAAGCTTGATATTGCATAAATGATTGAATATCTATCCAGCCTTCAAGTCCATTTTGAACCATGGAGTCTTCAAGATCATTATTATTTAAATACTCAATTAGATTTAAATAATCAATATTGGTTCCATGAACAATATTTTCTTGATTGGTACCTTGGATATCAAGAAGATCAATATATTCCTCATCAACATTGTGATGAGAAGCTAAGAAATGCTCATTCACTTTTTCTCTAATATTTTGTATTCCCCAAAACTCTCCATTAAGGTATATAATTGCTGGTCGAAAAAGTTGATGATCAACATCAATATTATTTGATGCTAAACTTGTAATAAACCCATCTCGAAACATTGTACTAGTCCAATCATTACCTGAATTTCTTAAAACAAAAGATTCAAAGGTTGATATGTTACTATTATTAAAGAAGGGGTATTCAAATTCGCTAGATCCATATTGACTGCGTGCAAAAATTGATAGAGACTTTTGGTTTTGCCCTCTGCTCCATCCTCCAAATATTTTCACACCCCCATTAGCACTATACCCTGAATTATCACTTTCAAGAATTTCAAAATGAATAGGTCTTTCCCAATCCTCCCAAAAATTTGCACCAAAATGAGGAAAATTGTTAGATGCATTA
>MDTA01209638.1_pt1 | contig 10626 bp, 12 predicted proteins | sample 811151 | NCBI WGS metagenome assembly MDTA01 (sample SAMN05326648, study PRJNA326480) | marine metagenome | isolation source: seawater | place: Indian Ocean: South | collected 2010 | reverse complement strand
ACTGCTATTCCATCAAATAATAACACTTATCCTGTAAAAGGTCGGGATTTAAGATCAGGTACTCCAAAAGAAGTAAATATTACGGAAGAGGATACTGCTGAAGCACTTAATGATATTTTAAAAGAAATGGTAAATGGTATAAAAGATGCCTTGGAAAATACTCCTCCAGAATTATCAGCTGATTTAGTGGATATGGGTTTAACATTAACTGGTGGGGGAGCTTTATTAAAAAATATTGATAAAAGATTTTCAAAGGAAACTGGATTACCAGTGCATATAGCTGATGACCCATTATCTTGTGTTGCAATAGGCACTGGAAAAGCTCTAGATCAAGAAGAAATATTTAATGCCATGTTATCTGAATATTAAATGAAATGGCTTCTGGAAGAGATGATTTTGTAATTGCTATTCGTTCAGCCTTTTTAAAAAAAGGTACACAGCAAAGATTCTCATTAATTTCTCTTATATTTTTATCTTTAATACTAATTGCTTTAGGAAGTTTAAATTTTAAACCTATAAATTATTTAAAAATAGTTATAAATGAAATTGTTTATAGATCCTCTTTTATTGTATCTACACCAGAAAGCTATATTAAAAATACTTATCTTGTAATAAAGAGTCATTTTAATCTTTACTCAGAAAATGAAAAAATAAAATTAGAATTAGAGAATTTAAAAAAAAAGAAATTATTAGATGAATTTATAATTTCGGAAAATAAAAGATTAAAAGAAGTAGTTGATGATTTTTATTTATCCTCAGAAAAAATTCTTGCTAAAGTACTTTCTGACAAACAAAGCCCGTTTTTAAGATCTATCGTTATAAACAAAGGCTCAAAAGATGGGATTAATATGGGAATGGTAGTTTTAGACAGGGATTATTTAGTAGGCAAAATTGTTGAGGTAAATTTTACAACATCACGAGTAATACTTTTATCAGATTTGAATAGTAAAATTCCAGTTTTTATTGAACCTAATGGTGTACAAGCTATTGTTTCAGGCAGTGGTAAATCCTATGGTGTTGTTGAATTTACTAGAAAAAATTTAGAAAAAGGTACTTTCGATAAAAAAGTTTATACATCCGGATATGGACAATTATTTAAACCTGGTATTCCTGTTGGAAATTTAACTTGGGATGATGATCTTAAAAAAAATAAAGTAGAATTTTTTTCAGATTTCACACAACTTGATTTTGTAAAAATAACTTCTTATCAAAGGAAAGATTTGTAATGGAAAGAATAACTAACGAAGGTTTTTTTAGAAAGATTATATCGTATGGGCCTGTGATTGTTCTTTTTATTTCTGTATTAAATAAAATTGATTTTAATTATCTTGGCCTTCAATTCTTTTCATTTAACTTTGTTTATATCTTAATTTTTTACTGGACCTTAAAAGATCCAAAAAGCCTTAGATATGGTGCTGTTTTTCTTGCGGGTTTAATTAATGACGTTGTTTTAAACTTACCGATTGGACTAAGTAGTTTTAATTATTTACTAATATGTGGTGTAACAGCATATCTTAGAAATATAACTTTAAGACCTAACGCAATGAACGATTGGGCATTTTTCTTAGTAATAATCTTAATTATTAACTCAATTTCATTTGTAGCTATAAATATTATTTATGCGGTTGAACTTTCATATTTACATTATTTAGTAAATTCTGGAATGACTTTTTTGTTATATCCAATTTTTTCTTATATTTTTAACATTTATAAAAAACTTTTTATATTAAAAACTAATGATTAGAAAAGACTTTGGACTAAAAAAAATTCAAATAATAAACCGTAGAATGTTTATTATCGGGAGTGCAAAAATAATAGTTTTTAGTGGAATTCTATTTCGTTTATTTTCATTACAGATTAATGAGAACAAAACATATCTTACACTTTCAGATAAAAATAGAATAAGAGAATGGAAGTTACCACCAATTAGAGGTGAATTTGTAGATTATTTTGGAAATGTTATCGCAGGTAATTTAGATGTTTATCAACTTCATATAGTTCCTGAACAAGTAGAGGATTTCAAATATGTAATGATAAGACTTAAAGAAATTTTAAGTCTCAGTGATAAAGAATTTTCAAAAATTGTAAAAAAAAAGAACAGTCAAAAACCGTGGCAGACTTTAATTGTATCTGAAAATTTATCATGGGAGCAGTTTATAAAAGTTAATAGCTATCTATATGAACTTGTTGGTGTTAAACCTGTTTTATCGATTTCTAGACATTATCCATTTGCTGAAAATTACACTCATGTCTTAGGCTATGTTAGTCAAGCTAGTGAGTCAGATTTACTCGAAAATAAATCAATAAAGGATAAATTTGTTCCTGGAATAAAAGTTGGAAAAATTGGATTAGAAAAAACATTTGAAAATGATTTAATAGGAACAAATGATGTTCAGAGGTATGAGGTAAATGCTTATGGCAAAAGAATAAGTCAACTTGATTATCAAAAAGGCGTTAAAGGAAAGACTATCAAATTGACAGTCGATACTGAGATACAAAAAATGTGTAATGAACTTTTAATTGATAAAGCTGGCTCAATTAATGTTATGGATATTTATACTGGAGAGATAATTGCTATGTACTCTTCACCTTCGTTTGATCCAAATTTATTTTTATTTGGAATTAATGAGGATGATTGGCAATTAATTAGAAATAATCCATTAAAACCTTTAACAAATAAATCTTTATCAGGATTATATTCTCCTGGATCTACTATAAAACCAATTGTAGCTCTCTCAGCATTAGAAAACAAAATTATCTCTCCCAATTTTACAGTTTTATGTAAAGGAAAGACAGAAATGTATGGACATACATACCATTGTTGGAAAAAAAAAGGGCATGGATATATGAATTTGAGAAATGCAATTAAACAATCGTGTGATACATATTTCTATGAAGTGGCTAGAAAACTAGGTGTTGATCGCTTGGAAAAAACAGCATCTAAATTTGGTTTAGGAAATAAAGTACTCGGTGATGTTTTTCAAATTGAAAAAAGAGGTTTGGTACCAACAACTATTTGGAAAAAAAATAACCTAGGATCTGGTTGGGTGTTAGGTGAAACAATGATTACTGGAATAGGACAAGGTTATATCCAAACTACACCTTTGCAATTATGCATGATGACAGCACAACTAGCTAATGGAGGACATAAAATATTTCCAAAAATAGTTGTAGATGACAATCAAAAAACTGCTGAAAATATTAAGTATGAAATTGAAAATGCTATTACAAATATGACATATGAACCTTTATTTGAGGAAAAAAAAAATATAAACATTGTCTTAGATGCTATGTTTAGTTCAACTAATGAAGTGAGAGGAACAGCATATTCCTCTAGGATTAAAGATAGTAAATATCAATTTGCAGGAAAAACAGGAACTTCACAAGTAAAACGAATAACAGAAAGACAAAGAGAGCTTGAGTTAAAAACATCTGAAATACCTTATGAAGAGAGAGACCATGCTTTATTTGTAGCTTTTGGTCCTTATAAAAATCCAAGGTATGCGTTAAGCATTGTGGTTGAACATGGCGGCTCTGGAAGTTCAACCGCGGCACCGATAGCAAAAAAATTATTTAAATTAATCATAGATAGACATGAGGAAAGAAAAAAAATTATCAATAAAAAAGCTTAGATTAAAATGTTAGAACGAAAAAGATTTGATACTTCATTTACAATTTTTGATAAAATAAAAGAATTAGATTATATTCTTTTATTATTAATTCTTCTCTTAGGTATAATTAGTGGATTTACCATGTATTCGACTGATGGTGGTCAAATTTTATTTCATACTAAAAGCCACATAATTAAATTTATATTTTTCTTTTTAATGATGATCATATTATCATTAATTAATATTAAATTTTGGCATTCAGTAGGATATTTATTTTATTTTGTAATATTTTTATCTCTCATTTGGGCATCTTTATATGGTATAACTGTACAAGGTTCCCAAAGATGGATTAATTTATATTTTATAAATCTCCAACCCTCTGAACTTATGAAAATAGCAATTATTGCATGTTTGGCAAAATATTTTCATCGTATTCAAGTAGATAAGGTAAATTCATTTATTAGTGTTCTAATAGTTTCGACTATTTTAATTTTACCGATAATGCTTGTTATTAGCCAACCGGATTTAGGAACATCAATTTTAATTGCTTTAAGTGGAATAGCAGTTTTATGGCTTGCAGGATTAAATATAAAGTATTTTACATATTCTTTTATTACTTTATTAATTTCTTTACCTTTTGCTATTTCATTTCTAAAACCTTATCAAAAATTGAGAATTTTAACATTTTTGGATCCTGATAGAGATCCTTTAGGTGCTGGGTATCAAATAATACAATCAAAAATAGCAGTTGGATCTGGTGGATTAATGGGTAAAGGTTTTTTAAAGGGAACTCAGAGTTATTTAGATTTTTTACCTGAAAAACATACTGATTTTATATTTACCCTGTTTTCAGAAGAGTTTGGATTTATTGGCTCCACGTTTCTCTTACTAATTTATGTTGCCATAATATTTAGAGTTATAAGAATTGGAACAATATCTAGAAGTTATTTTGCCAAGTTGTTTTGTTATGGATTTGGAATTGCTATTTTTTTCTATGTTACTGTTAATATGTCAATGGTTCTAGGACTACTCCCTATTGTTGGTTCTCCATTACCAATAATGTCTTATGGTGGATCATCTATGCTTGCTACAATGATAGGTTTTAGTATAGTTATGAGTGCAAAGATTAATCACAAACAATTAATTTCATAAAAAAAAATTAATTCAAAACTAAGTATAATTTGTCACTGGAATAAATATTTGCATTGAATATATAATTATAAAATGAAACAATCATTAGAAATAGGTATAATCGGAACAGGTATCCAAGGAGTTTCAAATGCATTGTTTCTTCAAAAAAAAGGTTTTAAGGTAACTTTGTTTGATAAAGATGAGCCGGGAAGTTCAGCAGCTTCATATGGTAATGCCGGCCACTTTTCTCCATATGCCTCAGTACCTTTAAATCGACCAGATGTAATTTTGGATGTTCCTGCTATGCTTTTAAGTTCAACAGGTCCTCTGTCTTTAAAATGGAATTACGTTCCAAAAATGTTACCTTGGTTTTTTAAGTTTATTAAAAATTCAACTAAAAAAAAAATGATGTATACTGCAAAAAATATGCATCAAATTCTTGATTTAGCATTACCAGCTTATGATGAACTTTTTGAGGAAATTAATTTAGATGGATTGGTTGAGAATAAAGGGATTCTTTATATTTGGAACGAAAAAGATTTAAAAAGTAGAGAATTAGAAATACAAATTAGAAAAGAACTTGGTGTAAAACAACAAATAGTAAATCAAAAGGAAATACACGATCTTGAGCCTAATATTAAAAGATTTTATCATGGAGGTGTTTATTATTCATACGCAAGACATGCAAGAAATCCAAAAAAAATATTATTAAAACTTTTTGAGCTTTTTTTAAAGAAAGGGGGAAATTTTATTAAACAAAAAATAAAAAATGTAGAATTTGAAGATGAAAAACCAATTTTAAAATCTGATAATGAAAGTTTCTTGTTTGATAAAATTGTGATTACTTGTGGTGCTTTTTCAAAAAGATTTACAGATAATTTAAATGAAAAAATACCTCTAGACACTGAAAGAGGTTATCATGTTCACTTTAAAAACTGTGATCATCTTTTAAATCGCCCTGTAATATTTTCGAATAGAGGTTTTGGAATTACTCCAATGGAACAAGGTCTAAGAGTTGTAGGAACTGTTGAGTTTGGTGGACTTAATAATCCACTTACAAAGTCTAGAATAAAAAATTTAATTGATAACGCAAAATATATGCTTGGGGACTTGCCGGAACATGAAGATGAATGGTTAGGTTTTAGAACAACTTTACCTGATTTTTTGCCTGTAATGGGTCCATCAAAAAATCATAAAAATATATTTTATTGTTTTGGACACCACCATTTAGGATGGACTTTAGGCCCAATATCTGGAAAGATCGTATCTGGAATGATAGCTAAAGAAAATACAAATCTAAATTTAGAACCTTATAGCTCAATAAGATTTAGTTAATCCATGCAAAATAGTAAGGCATATATAATGTTAGTATGTGCAACTTTATTTTGGGCTGGAAATTTTGTTGTAGGTAAATTTGCCTTTTTAACAAATATTCCTCCTTTGTCGTTAGTGTTTTATAGATGGTTACTTGTGTGGCTGATTTTACTGCCTTTTACTTTTAAAGAGATACTAAAATATAAAGATACAATATTAGATAATTTACCTTTATTATTTTTTCTTGGTTTCACAAGCGTTGGTTTATTTAATTCTTTCACTTATTTATCCTTAATTCATACACAAGTAATTAATGCAACACTTTTTAATACAGCAATTCCAGCAGTAATAATTTTATTGTGTTTTTTATTTAATGTTGAAAAAACTAATAAATTTCAAATTTTGGGATTAATAATTTCAGTATTAGGAATTTTATCAATTATAACAAAACTTGATATTGAGATTTTGCTTTCATTAAATTTTAACAAAGGTGATATTATAATGATAGGAGGAGTCATTACCTGGGGTGTATATTCAACTCTTTTAAAGAAAAAAAAATTCACATTACCACTTCTCACCTTAGTTCATATCATATGTACTTTTGGATTAATTTGTGTTTTCCCTCAATTTCTTTATGAATTTTCCCAAGGACAGTTAATAAAGATTGATATTAATCTTTTTTATATTCTTATTTTTTTAGCTTTGTTTCCAAGCATAGGTTCTTATTATTGCTGGGCAGGGGCTGTATCTATTATCGGTGCTAATAGAGCAGGGATATTTTTGTCCCTTATTCCTTTTTTCAGTACAATTTTTGCAATTTTATTTTTTAACGAAAAATTTCAATTTTTTCATTTAATTGGGTCAATTTTAATTATATCAGGTTTAATTTTATCAAACAAAAAAACTCAAAATACATAATGTCACAAAGCAATAGATCAAAATTTTTATTATTGTCAAAAAAATATAAATTTTTAAAAAAAGTTTATTTTTTTTACAATATCTACATTAGAAATTATAAGTTCTTAAAAAATGGTTCTCAATTTGGTGAAGACAAATATATACTTAGTCATTTTGATAAGGATTATAAAGGGAAATTCTTAGATGTTGGTTGTTTTCATCCTACTAGACATAATAATACATATTTAATGTATAATTCTGGTTGGTCAAGAATAAATATTGATTTAAATCCCCTCAGTATTGATTTTTTTAATTTTGCAAGACCAAGGGACATAAACATTAATTCAGCAATTTCAAACAAAGAAGAAGAGCAAGATTTATATTTTATTGATGAATTAAATACTCAAAATACTCTTGAAAAAAATCAAACTTCTTTTTTAAAGAATATTCACAATATTAAAGAGGAAGAAATAACAAAAAAAAAGATCAAAACAATAAAACTTGAAAAAGTATTAGATGAAAATCAATTTTATGAGATAGACTTTATGAATTTAGATATAGAGGGTCATGAATTGAAAGTTTTAAGGACAATAAATTTCAAAAAAGTAAAAATAAAATATTTATGTGTAGAAATGATAAATCACAATTCATTTTCAATTGAAAATAATAATGAAATTGAAAATTTATTAAAAATGAATAATTTTAGTTTAATTAAAAAATTTGGGTTTAATTATATTTATAAAAAAATTAAGGATAGTCCTAAAACCGGGAGCTAAAGATGGTTAAATAGGACTATCTATCAGAATATATCATGTATATAAAAAAAATACATTAATCATTTTTTTCATTTATAAAGGATTTATGAAAAAAAAAGGTCACACCCCTATAACTAGAGTCAAAAATCCAGAGCCACATATGGAAGACCCAAATTGGATAATTTGGGCCGCTTGGGCCGATCGTATTACTTTTGAAGAAATTAAAAAGAAAACTGGAATATCAGAATCAGGAGTTATCAAAATAATGCGAAGAACTTTAAAACCATCTTCTTTTCGGTTATGGAGGAAAAGAGTAAAAGAAAAAAGTATTAAGCATGGTAAAAAATTTAAATATTCTAGAAAGAAAATCTCTAGTAAAATTAAAAAAAATGATTATTTATAGTTTATGAAAAAAATCACAATTTATACAGGTCCTCTATGCAACTATTGTGAGGCTGCGAAAAGATTATTAACCAGAAATAATGCTACGTACAATGAAATTAACATTGCTAATGTTGATGGGGCCATGGAAGAAATGATTAAAAAAGCTCACGGAAAAAGAACAATACCACAAATATTTTTTAATGATGAACACATCGGAGGTTACGATGAAGTAAGAGCTTTAGAAAAAGAAAATAAGTTAAAAGATCTTTTAAAATAATAACTTACTCACTTTTTTCTTTAAATATTAAACAAACACCGTTGTTACAGTATCTTTTTCCAGTTGGAGCAGGGCCATCTTCAAAGATATGACCATGATGACCACCGCAGTTTTTGCAATGATACTCAGTTCTTGGATAGCCTAATAAATAATCAGTTTTGGTCTCAAAAACTTCTGGTAAAGACTCATAAAATGATGGCCAACCTGAACCACTTTCATATTTTGCATTAGAATCAAATAATTTTATTCCACAATTTACGCAATAATAACTACCTTTTCTTTTTTCATTATTTAAATTACTTGAACCTGCTCTTTCTGTTCCCTCTTCAAACAAAACCAATTTTTGTTCTGGTGAAAGCTTATCGTTTATCTTTTTCATATTACTTTTTGGTGTAGTTTGATTTGGAATCAAATTGCTGAGATGATTTAGTTAAAAGATTTGTTAAAAATAGAAAGGTAAAAATTATCGATATGATTCTGCTCATAAAGTTATAAGTATTAAATTTTAGTGCATTTATCTAATTATGCAGTAATATTGTTAAAAAAAGACCTAATTTTATTAGATTTTTTGTGTGATTTATTTATCACACATTGAATTTAATTAAAATTAATTAGAATTTATGGGTCTTTTTTCACATATTTGTGATACGAGTCTCAAAAGTAAAATTTTACTAATGATAAATATATGAAAAAACTTACTATATTTTTAGTATCTAGTTTGTTCGCATTTTCTGTTGCAACAGCTGATACTAGGATAGGTATCTCAGGTGCTTTCACAGCTTTAGAAACAAGTGGTACAGAGACAAGAAAAGCAAATAGCACGAAGAGTTCAAAAACTATTGAAGAAGATGTTTTTGTTCCTTCAATTTTTGCTGAGTATGTGTCTGACTACGGTATTGCACTAGGTGTAGATTATATTCCAGTTGAAGCGGAATTAGGATCTGGAACTGGTGCTGACGACGACGCTGAAACATCTGGAGCTAACAAAGCTAGTGCAGAAATAACTGGTCATTTAACATTATACGCTTTAGTCCCAATGGGAGATACGTTTTATCTAAAAGCGGGTTATGCAATGACTTCAATTGATACTACTGAAACTTTAGCAACTGGAACTGCTTACGGTAATGAAACTGTAAATGGTTACACTGTTGGAGCTGGCTTATCCCAAGACACTGATAACGGTGGTTTTTGGAGAATAGAGGCAACATATTCTGATTACGAAGATGCTGACTTTAATGGTACGCTTTTAACAGAGGCGTCTGCTTCAGTAAGAAACAAAGTTAATGCTGAACTAGAAGCGGTAGCTGTGAGATTCTCTATCGGAAAACAGTTTTAATTTAAATTAAAATTTTAAATCAAAAGCCTGCTTTTTTAAGCAGGCTTTTTTTTTATATAAGATATATATTTAACGAATATGAATCTAGGGTTTATAGGCATTGGTAATATATCTTCAGATGTTGTAACAGGCATTTGTAATTCGAAAATATCTTTCAAGAAAATTATTTTATCACCAAGAAATAAAAAAAAATCTATTAATTTAAAAAAAAAATTTAAAAAAATATATATAGCCAAAACAAATCAAGAGGTAGTTGATAAATCTGATTGGGTGTTTTTAGGAGTATTACCAGAAGTTGGAGAAAAAATAATACCTAAATTAAATTTTAGATCTAATCAAATAGTGATTAGTTTTATATCTACTATCAATTATTCAAAATTAAAAAAAATTCTTAAAAAAAAAATTGATATTGTTAGAGCTATTCCTATGCCACCAGTTTCGTTAGGCAAAGGACCAGTTGCTATTTATCCTCCTCACAAAAAAGTAAAACTATTCTTTGATAAAATAGGAGATACAATAGAAATAAATAGTGAAAAACTTTCTCAAAACTTTTGGGCAGTTTCAGGTACGATGGCATCTTTTTATGAAATGTTAAAAGTATTATCAGATTGGTTAGTAAAAAAAGGTTTAACAAGATTACAAGCACAAAAATATATAACTTCTCTCTATGCCGCATTAGCGCAATTGGCAGTTAAAAATTCCAAAAAAGATTTTAAAAGTTTTGTAGCCAATTCTCAAACCCCAGGAGGATTAAATTGGCAAGGTGTAAATGAATTAAGAAAAACTGGTTATTACAAGTCTTTAGAAAAATCTATAAATAATATTTTAAAAAGATTAAAAAAATAATTAATGTCTGAAAATATTTTAGAAATTAATAATTTATCAAAATATTTTGGGGGGCTAGCAGCTGTATCAGAGTGT
>MDTA01096402.1_pt1 | contig 10626 bp, 8 predicted proteins | sample 811151 | NCBI WGS metagenome assembly MDTA01 (sample SAMN05326648, study PRJNA326480) | marine metagenome | isolation source: seawater | place: Indian Ocean: South | collected 2010 | reverse complement strand
TAACTAAGTCTATTCCTTGTAAAAATTGCATTTTTAATCCTTTAATTTGTTAAGCCATATACCTGCCATAAAATACATCCAGATATCCTGAGGAGTAGTAGATTTATATTTTTTAAAATTATCCCACTTTTTTGTGAGATAAGGTTTGTTATATCCTAATAATTTCCAGTCAGATTCATAAAATATTGAATCAAGCTTTTTTGTAAAAACCTTATTATTAATCCATTTTTCTATTGGAATAGCAAAACCCATTTTTGGTCTATTAACAATCTCTTTGGATATAAAATCCGATAAAATATCTTTTAAAAGGTACTTAAGTGAATTTTTGTATAATTTCACATTACTAGACAATTTAAACGCTGAATTGACAACATTATGATTTAGAAAAGGGGACCTTACTTCTAAAGAATTAGCCATACTTGATCTATCAACCTTTACAAGAATGTCATTTGGAAGATAAAAATCTATGTCATTTCTTTGCAATGAATCTATAAGAGGAAAATTATTATAATTTGAAAAGTTTTTTTTAACTTTCTCTCTTCGGCTTTTTGAAATTTCATTATCAATTAGATTAAGTCTTAAATAAAAATCACAATTTTTTTCATGATTGAGGATGTTCGATAATTTTTTCATTTTGTGAGACAAACCATGTAAACCCAAAATTTTCTGAAATGGTTCACTTAACTTATCGTAAAAAACAGAGGGAATAGAATTTATTAATGAACTAAATGATTTTTTAAAAAAATTTGGTATAAATTTTTTAATAAAATTTATTTTTTTTGCAATTAAATATCTATTATATCCCATAAATATTTCATCTCCACCGTCACCTGAAAGAACAACCTTTACTTTAGAACTAGCTAATTTACTAATTAGAAAGGTAGGAATAAACGATGAATCTGAGAATGGTTCATCAAAAATTTTTACCACGTCATCAATATTATCAATCATGTCATTAACTTTAACCCGAATTTCATGGTGATCTGATCCAATAAGTTTAGCGATCTTTTTCGCATAATTTGATTCGTCATATGCAGATTCATCAAAACCGACTGTAAATGTTTTTATCTTCTTTAAAGAATTTTTTTGCATAAGTATTGATACAATACTAGAGTCAATTCCGCCTGAAAGAAAAGAACCAACCTCAACGTCAGCAACCATCATTTTTTTAATAGAACTCTCTAACGAATTCATAATTAATCTTTTTGAAGATAAAATATCTGTATTATTCTCTGAAAAAACTCTACCTACTGAATAATATTTGCTTTTATTAGTTTTATTTGTATTGATATTAAATTCTATAAATTGTGATGGCATAACCTTATAAATATTCTCATAAATCGTCCAAGGTGCCGGTATATAACCTAACATAGAATAATAAAATGAACCGTTTTGAGAAATACTCAAGCTAGATTTAAAATAAGATTTTAAAACTTTTAGTTCAGACCCAAACACTATTTGTACTGAGTCTTTAAAATAAAATAACGGTTTTTCTCCGAATCTATCTCTTACTAGTGTTAACTTTTTTTGACTTTTATCCCATACAGCAAAAGCAAACATTCCCTCCAAAAATGTTAATGACTTTTTTATACCCATCTTGCTAATTAACTCTAAAACAACTTGCGTATCAGTTGTATTATCAAAATTTACCTTAAACTTTTTAAATAATTCTTTTCTTAATTCCTGATAATTATAAATCTCACCATTGAAAGAAATTACATATCTTCCGCAATAAGATTGCATTGGTTGAGTTCCTTTTTTGGACAAATCAACAATTGATAATCTTCTATGCCCAAGAAAAATATTATCAGAGTCATCATTCCAGTAACCCACTGAGTCAGGACCTCTGTGACTTACTGAGCTAGTCATTTCTTTGAGAATTCTTTTAGGATTCTTAATACTATTTTTTATTAATATAAAACCTGAAATTCCACACATTACTTTAATTGTTTGCTTTTTCTAGACATTACCAATATTTCAAAAATTCTAATACAAATTAATAATAAAATTGGATAAATGGGCATTAAATATCTTATATTACCAATATTAGTTACTGACACTGAAATTAAATATATTTGTGTAAAGCATAAAAAAAACCAATCATTTAGATTATTGTTTTTTCTAAAAATATTTCGCAATAAAAATAAAAAAAAAGAGCTAGTAAATAAAAGAATGGTCATAAAATAAATTTGAGCTATTAGCAGAATTTTTTTGTTAGGTATATCCATGGGTCCCGAGGATTTTTTTAATTCTTCAATCAAAGGAGCCTCATTCTTTATTTTATCCCAATAAATAAATTTAAAGCCAAAGCTCCAATTACCTAAATAATTAGTAAGGCATAACTGAATATAATCAAAAAAATTATTTTTAATCATGAAAAAAAGAAGTTGATTATAATTTTTATTTAATTCTTCTTTCAAATTATCAAAGTTTTTAACTGATTTTAGATTATATGTCTGATATTGAGAAACTACTTCATAGTCTGAGGATAGTTCAGCTCTTAGAATTAAATTTTTTATATTTTTTAAATACTCTTGAACACTAGCAAATTCTTTTTTGGTATTCTTCAACAAATTTTCGTATTGACCTGGATATTTACTTACATCAAACGATTCTTTTCCAGATAAAAAATAAATTTTACCTGTAACAGTAACAGGAAATAGACTTTCCCTTTTTGTAAAATTTGAGTAAAACATGATAGTTTCTATTAGAAATGGAGTGAGAGTTGCGCTTAAAAGAATAATAAAATTTTTTTTATTCTTTTCTACAATCATAAATATAAAAAATAAAAAAATTATAGTAAAAATAATACCAACAGGTTTTATTACAGCAATTAAGCCAATCAAAAAGCCTAATAAAAATAAATTTTTATGGCTTTTTAAAAGAAGAAAAACCGATAAAGAAAAGTTAATTAACGAAAAAAAAATTGCTTCTGTTAAAATTGTTTTAGCAAAAGATAAATAATAAATGTTGCTTAAAATAAGTGATATAAAAAAAAATATAAAAATTCTTTTTTTTTTATTTTGTTCTAAAGAAACGATTAAAGATAATAAACTTAAAGACAATGTTAATTCTTGGAAAAGAAAAATATTGATTCCAGTAAATTTACAAATATTTAATATCAGATGATATAAAATTGGCCTAAATGGACTTGCATCTATATAAAATTGACTGTCAGGTTGAATTTCATTAAGCAATGAAGGACTTACAGTTATAACAAAAAAAATAAAAAAAAAATAAATAGTATAAATTAGAAACTTATTATTAAAAAAAGGAATCAAATAAATTTTATTCACAAAATTATTTACTTATAAAAAGATTTTCAAATGCCTGATAATATTGTAAATCAAAGTTTAATTAAAGAACAATATTTGTATTTTGATTAAATTATTCATAAATGTTGAAAATTTTAAGATATATTAGACATAAAACATTTTCAAGGTTCTATATTGTTTGGGTCTTTTTGGGAAACTTTTACAGATATGTTCTTAAAATTTTAAATATAAATTTTTCAACTATCCATCAAATTCAAAAGAAATCAATTAAGCTTCACGCAAATTTTGCTTTTAGTAATTTTGAGTATTGGGGAAAACAACATAATAACTTATTTAACACATATCTGAAAATAGCAAAAACCTCAAAATGTTTCTTTGATATTGGTGCTCATATTGGAATAGTGACAATTCCTGTAGCACTAAATATGAAGAGTTCCGGCTTAGTTTATTCATTCGAACCTTCGAAAAAAAATTTGTTTTTTTTAAAATATCACGTAAAAGAAAATAATATTAAAAATGTTAAAATAATAGATAAAATTGTGTCATCTAAAACAAAAAGTAATGTTAAGTTTTATGAGGCTAATGAAACAACCGGAATGAATTCTATAATTAAAATTAACGAAAAGAATGTTACTACAATGACCAAAGTAAAATCTGTTTCCTTGGATGATTTTTGTAAATCTAAAAATTTAAAACCAGATATATTAAAGGTTGATATTGAAGGTTCCGAAGTTGATTTATTAATTGGTGCAAAAAAAATAATTTCTAAACAAAAACCAATAATTTTTTTGAGTTATCATACTAAACATTTAAAAAAGTTGGGTTATAAAACAAATGATATGTTAGAAATCATTAAGGAATTAAAGTATGTGGCATATGACGAAAAACATAATAAAATTGAAAACTTTACAAACAAGGAATATATTTTGGCATACTATAAAACAAACATTACAAAACTATTAAGAGATAATTAAAATCTTTAAAATCCAATAAATCTAATAAATGTTAAATTTACTAAAAAAAATTAATAGTTGTTTTTTAATAATCAAGCAACGAGGATTTTCTGTTTTACTGCAAGCTATTTTCCACTTTTTTCTATCTAAATTTTTTAAAATTATTTGCTTTCGAAAAATTTATAAAAGAACTGTTAATAACTATAAAATGTTTCTTGATTTAGATGATAGAGGTATATCTAGAGCTTTAATACTTTTTGGAGAAAGAGAAATTGATCAAAAAAAAATAATTGAAGAATGTCTAAAACCAGAAATGTGTGTTTTCGATATAGGAGCAAATATTGGTTATTATGTCATCATGGAAAGTATGATAATGAAGAATAAGGGAAGAATTATTGCAATTGAACCTTCAAAAAATAACATTCAACTTCTAAAACAAAATTTAACACTTAATAAAATTGTTACAAAAGATATTGTAATTATAAATTCAGCAGTATCAGATTTTATTGGTAAAAAAAAATTTTTTCTAGCTAATCAAGCGAATCTTCATACTTTTCATGAGTTCGGCTCAGCGAAACCTTACTTAACAGGCAAATCTATCAATGTTAATGTTAAAACTGTCATAAATATATCAAAAGATTACGGGAAACCAGACTTTATAAGAATGGATGTTGAAGGTCATGAAGTTGAAATAATTAAGAGCCTTCTTAAAGAAATTAAGAAAGGGTTTTTAAAACCAATAATTTGCTTCGAACCACATATTTCTAGTTATAATAAAAATCATAACTTTAAACCAGTTTTAGAAAATTTATTTAAACTTGGTTATTCCACAAAATATTTATCATCTAACTCAATTGATGGTACAAATAGAATAATGTCACTAAATGAAAATTATAAAAGTAAAACTAAAGTTAAATCAGATGGCGAAATACGGTCAATATTTGAGAATATTAATAATCAAGATACAATTAAGATCCTTACTTCAATTGGTGGAGCAAGAACTGTTTTATTAAAACCAAATTGAAAAATTAAATTTGTCAATCTAGAACAAACTCCTTCCAATTATCTTCTGTAGATTTATCATCATACTTTCTAATTGTTTCTCTAGCTTTTAAACCCAATCTTCTCGATAATGTTTTACTGTTTAAAATACTACATAATGAATTAGTAATGTCCTCAATTGAATTTTTGATAATTAATGAATTGTAATTATGTATCAAAAATTCATTCATTCCTTCTTGGTTTTTTGTAATAATTATTGGTAAAGCGTAATGCATTGCCTCAATAGTTGCATTAGAAACACCTTCATATATTGAAGATGATATATATAATTCTGAAGAATTAAAAAAAGGATGAGGGTTTACATAACCCGGAAGATAAACTTTTTTGGTTAAACCAAGTTTTTTTATTAGATCCTCAAGCATTTTTCTCTGACTTCCCTCCCCTAAAATATATAATGAATATCCTTTAATTTTAGAGTTAAGGACAGAAAAACTAATTATTAAATCTTTGAAATTTTTTTGTTCCTCAAGTCGTCCTACCGCTAAGATTACTTTTTTCCTTTTAAGTTTAATTTTCGTATTTTTTTGAGAAACAAAATTTTTTATATACACAACATCTGATTTCCCACTTATCTTTTGTATTGACTTAACTGCATTCTGAGAATTACAGATTATTAAATCAGAAAATCTGTAAAATATATACCTAAGAATAACCCAAAATATTTTTAAGCTTTGCCTATCAGGATCATTCCTCTCAGAAATCAAAATTCTAATTCTCAATCCCATTGTTGATATAATTGAAATTATATTAGTTGATGGTAAGAAACTTATTACTACTGAAGGGTTTATATTTTTTAACAATTTCCTTAATGTGTTTATTCTTTTTATATTATTTATAACAGCCATTAATAAATTATTAGAATGCAAAGGAACTTTTGCATAGTGTCTACTAATTTTTTTTAAAAAAAATCTGTCTTTTTCATTTTTTTTAAAAGTTATTAGTGAAATACTTACATTTTCTTTTTGAAGAGTTTTAATAAGTCTATATAGATTTTTTTGAGCCCCTCCACCTCCCATACTTTCAATAATGAAGCATATATTTTTTTTCATAATCAAATTACAAATACTCTTAACTTTATTATTAAATTAATTTTTAATGCTTTAATTTTTTTTTACTATAAAAATATGATTATTGTTATGATTTGTGTTTACTCACATATTTGTATTCACTCAAGAAGAAATTTGTTATAAAAATGTTTATATAACTTTTTTAAAATTTCGTAACTGATTATTTTTATAAAATGGACGAATCAAATGAAATGATGAAATGGATTAAAGATCTTTTTCCTGTTAATAGATCTTTAACTGGCCGCGGAGTAGATTTTACTCTTAATTATTTTAAAAAAATAAATCCAGAATTCTCTGTAATAAATTTTAAATCAGGTAAAAAAGTTTTTGATTGGATAATTCCAAAGGTCTGGATAATAAATGATGCTTATTTAAAACACGAAAGCGGGAAAAAATATGCGGAATTTAAAAAAAATAATTTGCACTTAGTTGGTTATAGTTCGGCAGTAAATAAGGTAATGCCCAAAAATGAACTTCTATTGAAAATTCATACCCTTAAAAACCAGCCAAGTTTAATCCCATATGTAACAAACTACTATAAAAAAGATTGGGGGTTTTGCTTATCAGCTAATGATAAAAATGCTCTTCCAGATGGAAATTATAAAGCTTTTATTGACAGTAAATTTATCAATGGTTCTTTAAAAGTTGCTGAAGCAAGAATTAAAGGAAAGAAAAAAGATGAAATTTTTTTTAGTACCTACTTTTGTCATCCATCTATGGCAAATGACAATTTATCAGGCTTAGTGATTTTGAATTCAATTATGAAATTTTTAAAAAAATTTAAGTCATTAAATTATAGCTATAGGTTCGTAATGCTTCCTGAAACTATTGGATCAATTGCATATCTTTCAAAAAAGCATTTAACTCTAAAAAAAAATATTATATGCGGTTTTAATTTGTCATGTTTAGGAAACAATGGTGAATTCTCTTTTGTAAAAACTCCACATGGCAATAAGCTATGTGATGATGTAATGGAGGCCTCATTAATTAATAAAAAAACTAAAATTTTTGACTTCATAAATAGAGGTAGTGATGAAAGACAATACTGCCATCCTAAAATAGATTTACCCGTCTGTAACTTTAGTAAAAAAAAATTTCATGAATTTCCAGAATACCATACTAGTGCAGATAATTTAAAATTTATCTCAAAAAAAGGGTTAGATGAATCCTTACAAATTTTAAAAAATATAGTAAGTTTTTTTGAAATCGGTGCTATCCCTGAAAATAAAATATTTTGTGAACCATTTTTTTTGAAATATAATAAAAGTGATTCTATTTCAATAAAAAATAACTTAAATAACTCAAGGAAAATTAGTTCTGATATAATATCCTATAGTGATGGTAAACAAAATATTTTTAAAATTTGTAAAATAATTGGGAAATCATTGGATCAAGTCTTTCCGGATTATAGCGATCTTATAAAAAAAAAAATATTAAAGACGAAATTTATTTAGTGTAAAAATAAATGATCTCAAAAAATATAGTTTGAAAAAAATAAATTGATACTTATTATAATGTCTAGACAAAATTCCTAATTATTAATAACAAAATTATTATTTAAACACTCGGTTCAATTTTTTACTAAAGATTAATGAAAAAAAAAAATATTTTAATTACTGGAGGAACAGGTTCTTTTGGGCAACATTTCACTCGATTTATTTTAAAAAAAAATCTTTTCAACAAAATTATAATTTTTTCACGTGATGAACAAAAACAAGAGCAAATGTTCAATTCAATTGACGATAAGTTCAAAAAAAAAGTTAGATTTTTCATGGGTGATATTAGAGATAAAGACAGGCTTCAAATTGCTTTGAATGATGTTGATTACCTTGTTCATGCTGCTGCTTTAAAAATTGTTCCATCAGCGGAATATAATCCTACTGAATGTATAAAAACAAATGTAATTGGTGCTCAAAATGTTGTTGAGTGTGCTTTGAATCAAAAAATAAAAAAAGTATTAGCTCTTTCAACCGACAAGGCTTGTAACCCAGTAAATCTCTATGGTGCTTCAAAACTAGCATCTGATAAAATTTTCATTGCATCAAATCATCTTTCTCAGAAACACCCAGTTTTCTCTGTTGTACGTTATGGAAATGTACTTGGATCTCGAGGAAGTGTCATTCCTCTTTTTTTAGAACTTGATAAAAAAAATTCTAATTTTTTTCCTATTACACATAAAGATATGACAAGATTCTTTATTACATTAGATCACAGTGTAAACTTTGTCTATGAATCTCTTAATATTATGAATGGAGGAGAAATTTTTATTCCTAAAATACCTTCAATTAAAATAGTAGATCTTGCAAAGGTAATTAATGAAAAAAAACCAATAAAATTTATTGGATTAAGGCCTGGGGAAAAGTTGCATGAAATAATGATTTCAAAGGATGATGCCAGGTTAACCGAAGATAGGGGAAATTATTATATAATTCACCCAACAATAAATATTTGGGATAGAAAAAGAAGTATGCGAAAACTAAAGACGGTTGACGACAATTTTGAATATAGTAGTCTTACAAATAAGCACTGGCTTCAAAAAAAAGAATTAACAAAAATAATTAAATTTATAAGAAATAAGTAAAATTAGGTTTTTGTTCTTTGGGTTTTTTTTTAAGATAAGTCTTTTACTACTTTTAATAATTTTTTGTTTTTATAGATATAATGCTAAATTTTTCAAAACATCTCTGTAATAAATGCGTTAGCCCTCACACAGCTGAAAGCGTTAACTTTGATAAGAACGGTTTATGCTCAGTTTGTCATCAAATAGACTATAAAAAAGAGAAAATTGACTGGAAACAAAGGGCAATCGAGTTCGATAAACTTCTTAAAAATTTTAGGAATAAAGATGATTACGATTGTATCGTACCATTCTCAGGTGGTAAAGATTCTACTTTTACATTGTGGTATTTAGTTAAAGTAAAGAAATTAAAATGTCTAGTAGTCTCATTTGACCACGGGTTTTATAGGCCTCAACATATTGAGAATAGAAAAAGAACATTACAACTTTTAGGCCAAGATTACCTACAATTTTCGCCAAACTTCAAACTTGTAAGGTCACTAATGTTAGAAAGCTTGGAAAGGAAGGGTGATTTTTGCTGGCACTGTCATACCGGTATCTTTTCTTACCCTATGAGAATTGCAGTAAAATTTAAAATACCTTTAATTATTTGGGGAGAACCTACAGGGGAATATGCGTCATTTTATTCTTATGATGAGAAAGAGGAAGTAAATGAAGAAAGGTTTAATCGGTTTATAAACCTGGGAATCAATGCCGAAGATATGAAAAATATTTTAAAACAAAAAAATGGTAAATCTAAATGGGATGATAGAGATTTTTTACCATTTACTTATCCATCAAGGAAAGAATTAAGAGAGCTAAAATGTGAGTCAATTTTGCTAGGACATTATTTTCCTTGGGATGTAAAAAAACAAGTTGAAATTATTAAAAAAGAATTAGGGTGGAGAGGTGATAAAGTTGAAGGAATACCAGAAATGTATGACTATGAAAAAGTTGAATGTTTTATGCAGGGTGTTAGAGATTATTTAAAATTCTTAAAAAGAGGTGTTGGGAGAACTAATCACTTGGTTGGGATTGATATTAGAAATAAAAGAATGACTAGAGATGAAGGAATTAAGTTAATGAAAAAATTTGACGGAAAAAGGCCGTATAGTCTTGACCTTTTTTTAGATTTTTTAGATTTAGATGAAAGTGAGTTTATGAATATCATTAAAAAACATATTGTATTTCCAAATGTTGAAGAGAATAAGAAACTAGAGACTGGAGAAAAACTAGATGATCAAGATCAATGGATACTTCATAAAGAATGAATATAGGAATTGTTGATAGTCCATGTGGGAATGTATTTTCAGTTGAGAATTCACTCGACTACTTAGGCTTTGAATATTCTATTTTAAAAAAAAAAAGTGACTTTCTAGATATACAAAAAATCATTTTACCTGGAGTCGGAAATTTTAATTTCTTAAGTAATTTTCTTAAAGAAAAAAAACTTCTTGATTGCTTGAAACAATTTATACAAAGCAACGGTCATTTTCTTGGAATTTGCTTGGGAAGTCAAATTTTGTGTAACAAAAGTGAGGAAGATAATCTTTTTTCAAGTGGTTTGTCTGTATTAGATTGCAATGTATTAAATCTTAAAAAAAAGAATTACAATCTTATACCCAATATGGGTTGGGGTAGACTAAACTGGAAAGTTGATAAAATTTTTAATAAAGAAATTAAATTTAATAATTTTTACTTTTGTCATTCAT
>MDTA01089736.1_pt1 | contig 10626 bp, 8 predicted proteins | sample 811151 | NCBI WGS metagenome assembly MDTA01 (sample SAMN05326648, study PRJNA326480) | marine metagenome | isolation source: seawater | place: Indian Ocean: South | collected 2010 | reverse complement strand
TTTTTGCTTAAATTATAAAAAGCAGCACTATGTGCTGCTTTTTTTTATGAGAAGGTATTGTGGCTAGAAAGAATTACAAAATTAAAAAATCTATAGGGAGTTTATACGGCTCATCGTCATTGTATTTTATCAAAAATAAATTAAAAGAGTATAAAAAAATAATTGTCATAGTAGAAAATAATAATCAAGCATTAAATCTTCAAGAAGAATTACAATCATTTCTAGACCCAGAAAGTGTAATAGATATCTTTTTAAACTATGAAACACTTCCATATGAAGAGATTTTAGAAGATAAAGAGATATTATCTAGAAGAATACAAACAATTATAAATAATAATCAATCTGGGGTTGTTATCACAAATATGCAGGCGATTATTAGAAGATTAAGCTCAAACCTAACTAAGGATAACTTTTTAAAAAAAATTGATCACAGTTTCAAATATTCTGAAATAGTAGACCAACTTCATAAAATGAAATATGAAAAAACAAATGTAGTACAGAATAAAGGTGAATTTACATTAAAGGGCCCTATCATAGATTTATACCCAATATGCTCAAATAATCCATATAGATTACAATTTGATGATCAATCTCTAGAGACGATTAAAGCATTTAATATGGATACACAGATAACAATGAGTGAGAGAAATTTTTTTTATCTTTGTGATACATCTGAGGTACTACTCTCTAATGTTGAAATAGACTATTACAAGAAAAAAGCAGCGATACAATTTGATAGAGAATATCTTGAGGATATTGAGTATCAACGTATAATTAATAATACTCTATGTCCAAATGTACATAATCTAATACCACTAGTTTATAAGAATAATTCTACTTTTTTTGATTTATTTGATAGTGATATAGTGTACCTATCATCAATAGATATTGAAAATGAAATAAAAAAAATATATGAAAAATATCAAAATTTTTATGAACTCAATTCAAATTTGAAGTATATTTTGCAACCAAAAGATATACTTATAAATGAAGACCAATTAAATGAAATATTTTCTTACGATAATTATATTAAACTATCAAATTTTAAACTCACTGTTAGTCATTATTCACAAAATCAATCTATTAAGAAAATTCCAAGCATATTAGTCGATAATAAGAAACATAAACCTTACTCAGATCTGTATAAATTATTGAATAGTAAGATATATAAGATTTATATTTTTGTGACTAGAGATAGTTTAAGGAAAGAAATCGAAAAAATCCTTACAGATATAAATCTAAAATATAGGCATTGTAATTATTTTGATGGAAATACTGAAAAATATGACGCAACTATAATTAACGGGTTTCTCGCAGAGGGTTTTATTGATTATAAAAATAAGATCGCATTCTTAGGATCTATGGATATTTTCGGAAAACGCGCTATAGAGGTTAAAAAATCACATCATAAAAGAAATTTAGACGAGTATTACAATGATATATCTGACTTACAGATAGGCGCACATATAGTTCATGATGATCATGGAATTGGCATTTATCAAGGACTTATTAATATGGATATTGAGGGAATCAAAACAGAATTACTCAAAATTGAGTACGCCAATAAGGACTTATTATATATACCAGTAACATCAATAGATCAGATCAAAAAGTATAATAAATCGAGTGGTTTAACGGTCACTTTGAATCATTTGGGTACCAGTAAATGGCAGAAAATTAAGAAAAAAGCAAAACAAAAAATTAATGATCTAGCAACAGATATCCTAGAGATAGAAGCTAAGAGAAAATTATCTAAGGGACATAAATATGAGATACATACAAATGAATATGAAGATTTCACTAGGGAGTTTCCATTTACTGAAACTGAAGATCAATTGAGAACAATAGCAGATGTTCATTCAGATATGGCTAGTGACTTTCCTATGGATAGACTAATATGCGGGGATGTGGGCTTTGGTAAAACAGAGATCATAATGAGAGCATCGTTCATATCTACAATGAATAACAAACAAGTTCTCTTATTAGCGCCAACAACTTTACTCGTAGAGCAACATTATAAAACATTTACAAAAAGATTTTGTAATACACCAGTAAATATTGGTAAGTTATCAAGACTTGAAAACAAGGCAAGTAGACAAATAGTAATTGATAAGGTCTCTAATGGAAAGTTAGATATTTTAATAGGAACTCATGCAGTGTTATCTAATGAATTATCATTTAAAAATATTGGTTTACTCATAATAGACGAGGAACATAAGTTTGGTGTTAGAGCAAAAGAAAAAATAAAAAAATATAGAGGTATAATTGATATTATTACCTTAACAGCAACACCTATACCTAGAACACTTAATTCAGCTTTATCAAATGTCAGAGATTTAAGCCTAATTGAGTCGCCACCTGATAATAGAAAATCAATTATTACTCAAATTCTTGAGTGGGATGATAGTATAATTTCTGATGCAATTGAAAGAGAGTTACAACGTGGTGGACAGATTTATTTTGTGCACAATGATATAAAAACTATACCTCTTATAAAAGACAGAATTAAATCAATTAATCAAAATATGTCTATAGGTATTGTCCACGCAAAATTAGATAATAAGAAAATTGAAAAAGAAATGAATAGTTTTATTAATAAACAATACGATATTATTATCTGTACAAGTATCATTGAAAGCGGCCTAGATATTGCAAATGTTAATACAATTATCATTAATAATGCAGATATGTTTGGATTATCTCAACTTCATCAAATAAGAGGTAGGGTCGGAAGAAGTGCGAAACAAGCATATGCATATTTATTGATCAGTAACAAATATAAAATAACATCACAATCAAAAAATAGATTAGAAGCACTTGATTCTATTGATAGTCTTGGTGGCGGTGTAGAGATAGCAACTAAAGACTTAGAATTAAGAGGGGCTGGAGAAATTCTCGGAGAGGAGCAAAGTGGTCAAATGTATGAGATTGGATTTGCAATGTTTACAGATCTATTAAAGAAAACTATAACCCTATTGAGAACAGGAAAAGATTCAGAACCATCACAATTGATTATTGATGTCAACAGGCCTTGTTTAATACCTGACTATTATATGGAAGATATATTCCAGAGGCTCAGATATTATCAAAAAATATCATTATGTAAGTCTGAAGATGATTTACTAGCAATCAGAGATGAGCTAATTGATATATTTGGCCCTATACCTGATCATTTGGACAATTTACTCCTATTGAAAAATCTTAAGAATAACATTAGTGATATGATGATTACCTATATGAAAATTATTGATTCAAGCGTTACAGTCGACTATCAATCTGATGATAAAAACAAAAGTAGATCTCATAAGAACACTAATGAGTCAAAAATAAAAATGAAAATATCATTAAATAATAAAGATTTTGATAAACAATGTTTGGAGATTCAAGATAAAATTATGAATCTAGTCTAGTGGCTTTTTATCCCAATCAATTGTGGTAGTTGGGAACGCAATAGCTGAATTGTTATTTGAAATAATATCAGCTATCTTAAAGAGTATTGCTTCTTTTACTTCAAGGAATTGACGCCAGTCTTTTGTATTGGTAAACGCGTAAACAATAATATCACATGATGATGCCTCAAAACTTGTGAAATACACTACAGGTCGTATACTTTGATCAATATCTTTATGAGATTCAAGAAATGAGCGTATCTCTGTCACAATTGTTGGAATATTATCCATATCCTCATATCTAACCCCAATCACTTCGTTAAACCGTCTATTTGTCATACGAGTTGCATTCTCAACTATGATATTAGAAAAGGCAGAATTAGGTATATACAAAACATTTTTAGAAAATGTTCTTACTACCGTTAATCTCCAACCAATGCTCTCAACAATACCCTCGATGTTTCTATCAGGTGATTTAATAAATTCGCCAACTTTAAATGGCCTATCAAAGTAAATCATTAATCCACCGAAAAAATTAGATAAAAGGTCTTTTGCCGCTAATCCAACGACTAAACCTCCCACTCCACCAAATGCTAGAAGACCAGATATACTTAGGCCAAATTCTTGCATTAAGATTAAAACTGAGACAACTATGATAACGATCTTTGATACTCTAATTGTTATCTCGTAAGTCTGTTCGACAACTATTGGGTCATCTTTTTTAGATATGTTTCTTAAAAATAATTTATTTTCGTAATACTTATCTAAGAATCTTATTAAAGAAAATGCAAAAAATACCAAGAAGATGCTATAGAAAAAATAAGATGGTGCAAATGACTCTATGTAACTATTATGATGATTAATTCTATCAAATATGAGAAGTAAGCTTATTATGATGATCAAATATGAAAATGGCTTGCTTACAGAATCAAGAATAATATCATCTAATTCATTTTTAGTATTTTTTGTAATACCCGCAAGTAATTGAATTAACCAGTTTTTTATAATAAGTAATGCGAAACCAAAACTTAGAATTAGAAATATTTGCAAAGATATTTCATTAGAGGATATTTGATTAAGAAATTTATCCATAGTTGTAACTCTCAATTACTCCTAAACTTTCTCTATATATGTCTAGTTCGCTCTCATCTCTGGAAATAAAATTTAACTTAACTATTTTAGCACAGTTTTGTCGTCTATAATCCAGTAAATCACTAGATATGTAATGATCAACAAAGTAGTCAGACGAAGATGGATACTTATCAATATTATTTACTAATTTTGTGGTGCATATTACATATTGACATCCAGCCTTCAGAGCCAAGAGCACTCGGTCTTTGCATTTAACAAATTTATCGTTAATATATTTAGCGGATTGCATCTCTAAATCATCACTTATAAAAACTGGGTTAGATTTAAAAATATCTCTCGGTATTTCACTAAGTAATTTTTTTGAATAGCTACAAATCATACTGTCTATATCTTGATACAAGACATGGTTCGTCATTATAGGTAAAGAGTATTTTTTTTGAAGTTCAATAAAAGGTTTCAAGTCCTTTGTTAGTAAGTTCTGTAAACTTATCTCAGTCGTACATATTTGTGTATGTGTATCAGTATCCACACTACCATGACCCGGATAATGTTTAAGCACAGGTATTACACCTGCTTTAATAATTCCATTAATGTATGACATTGACATTGCTATGACAGAATCTATGTTTGATCCGAAAGTTCTATCTTTTAGTAATGTGGATGATGGGTGTAATACATCAATAACTGGCGAATAATTTATATTAACACCAATCTCACTTAGTTCATAACCTGCTACATAGCCAGAACACATTGCCAACCTACCTCTCTCTTCAGGATCACGAATCTTAGAGATAAACTCAAAACTTGGAAGATGTGTAAAGTTTTTTTTAAATCGTTGCACTCGGCCACCCTCGTGATCTATTGAAATAACTAAATCATCTTTGATATTTTTAATACTTAGAATTAAATCTTTAACTTGTTGATGATTTTCGTAGTTATTCTCGAAAAGGATAACACCACCGACAAGCGGATGATTGATCAACTCACACTCATCTGTGGTTAATTCGTAACCATCTATGTTTATAATTAATGGACCTACTATTTGTTGCATCTACTTAATAGAAACTACTGCATGACATGAAATTCCCTTACCTTCTCCTACAAATCCCATATTTTCATTTGTAGATGCTTTGATGTTAATGTTTTGAATATTACATCTAGTGTATTTAGAAATATTCTCTTTCATCTCATTTTTAAATTGAGATATTTTTGGTGTTTGCAAAAGTATCACAACATCAATATTATTTATTTTAAAACCACTGTTTGATACGGATTCTATTGCATGCTTAATTATTATAGAGCTATCTAACCCTTTATTTAATGGATCAGAATCTGGGAAATGGTCTCCTATGTCACCCATCGATAAGCAACCATAGACTGCATCTGCAATTGCATGAAACACTATATCACCATCCGAATGAGCTAAAATAGATTTTTGACAAGGTATTTTAACACCAGCAAGTATTAAAAAATCACCGTCCACAATTTTATGTGTATCAATACCTAAACCTACTTTCATAAGACTTTCATAGCTCTTTTCATTTGCTCGAGGTCCTCCATATAAGTTAATTTTACATTAAATGGAGACGATTTCAGAATTTTAACCTTATGAGAATTCATATGCATAACTTCAAGATCATCATCAACATCAATATTTTTCTCTATCACATGTTTATATGACTGAATAAGCTTATCAAAGTTAAATAATTGCGGTGTAAAGGATATAAAATAATTTCGTTTCCTTATATTTTTCTTTATCACATTGTCTTTACCAACTTCTTTTAATGCGTTAGTTAAGGGATAACCTAGGCCAATGCCTGTTTTAATATTTGGTAAATGTGATATTAAGTTCTTCAAATCTCTCTTATCGATGATTGGTCTTACAACATCGTGAATTATCACATTTTTTGGCGGGTTCTTTCTTGAGAGATACTTCAGACCACAAAAAACTGATTTTGCTCTGCTAGAACCGCCCTCTATACACTCTAGTTTGTCTTTATATTTAGATTTATTCATCAAGGAAGAATCATTAGTCACTAAGTAAATATCTCTTATTTGTTTAAATACAAGAAACTTAGAAATAACTATATCTACTATCGATTTTCCATTTATTTTTACTTTTTGTTTTTTTGTTCTAGAAATATATCTAGAACTTTTTCCTGACGCTAATATAAGTAAATCAGTTGTTAACACTGTCATTCTTGATTATCTGCACAAAGATCTCATCCTTCTTTATGTATCCAAAAATCTCTCTAGCATATATTTCTAGTGCTTTGTTGCTGTTATTTAGCTTTGATATTTCTTTTTTTAACTCATTCGTATCATTTTGGATCTTATTGATTTGTTGATTTCTAGTATCAAGTTGATATTTATAATCCCAATATGAAAAAATGCTGTTATTCGACAGTAGAAGTGAGTACTGAAGAAGAGAAAATAAAATAAATGATGTTAAATAAAATAACTTCATTTTTGCCACCTTTCAAAAACATTTGCTGTATTATACATATTATCACCAATCTTTTCCTCTATTCTCAAAAGACGATTATACTTCGCGACTCTATCTGATCTTGATAATGACCCAGTCTTTATCTGATTAGATCCACTACCAACACTTAGATCTGCAATAGTCGTATCTTCTGTTTCACCTGATCTATGAGAAATAATGAATGAGTAGTCAGCTTGCTTTGCTATATCGATAGTTTCGATAGTCTCAGTAACTGTTCCGATTTGATTTAGTTTAATAAGTATAGAGTTTGCTATGCCTTCTTTAATTCCCTTTTTAAGTATTTTTGGATTAGTCACAAAAACATCATCGCCAACTAGCTGAACTTTATCTCCTAAGCTATCTGTGATCTGTTTCCAACCATCCCAGTCATCTTCGGCCATGCCATCTTCAATACTTATTATCGGATAACTATTACACAGATCACTCAAATATTTACAAAAATCAGAATTATTATAAACTCCATCATTCAATGTATACTTGTCGTTATTAAAGAACTCTGAGCTAGCAACATCTAAACCGAGATAGATATCCTTTCCAGGTGTATACCCTGCAATTTCAATCGATTCAGATATTATATCTAAAGCCTGTTGGTTTGATGAAATATTTGGAGCAAAACCGCCCTCGTCTCCAACAGCGGTACTAAGAGATTGTTTTGATAATTGATTCTTCAATGAATGGAAAACTTCACACCCTGCTTGTAAGCTTGCAGAAAAAGATGGGAAGTTTATAGGAATAATCATAAATTCTTGAAAGTCTAGTTTATTGTTAGCATGTGCACCCCCGTTGAGGATATTCATTAGAGGAACTGGTAGAGAAGTACTATCTCCAAATGCTTGGAAAAACTCCACTCCATCAAATTTACTTTTCGCCTCACAAAAAGCTAATGAAGCGGCCAGAATTGCATTTGCACCTAATATTTTTTTATTGTCAGAACCATCTAATTCTAAAAGAACATCATCAAAATCTTTCTGATTTTCAAAGTCCTTACCAATAATTTTTTTCTTTATCGTTGTATTAACATTATTTACCGCTGTAAGAACAGATTTTCCATTGAATTTATTTTTATCATTATCTCTTAATTCGATTGCTTCTAACTTTCCAGTTGAAGCACCAGACGGCGAGACACCTCTACCAATGTGACCGGAGCTGAGCGTTATGTCACATTCAACCGTAGGGTTTCCTCTAGAATCTAAAATCTGACGAGCATGAATCATTTTAATGTTAGTCATATATTATCTCTTAGCAATTTCATTAATACTCACTACTGAATTTAATAAGTCTTCCATCTTATTGAGGTGAAGAGAATTCTTGCCATCGCTATGTGCGTCAGATGGATTCGGATGTGTCTCTATAAATATTGCATCAATTCCAACTGCTGTAGCTGCTTTAGCGAGAGCAGGTATGTATTCACTCTGACCTCCTGACTCTAATATGTCTCCACCAGGTTGTTGAACAGAATGAGATGCGTCATAAATAACTGGGCAACCAGTTTCTCTTAGAATAACAAGTGATCTCATATCTGATACAAGATTATTATAACCAAAACTAACTCCTCTCTCGCACACGTATATTTCGTCATTACCTGTAGATTTTGCTTTATCAACAACACTCTTCATTTCTTTGGGGGACAAAAATTGTCCTTTTTTAATATTAACTGGTTTCAAAGTTGATGATACCCTTAAAATGAAATTTGTCTGTCTACATAAAAAAGCAGGGGTCTGCAGAATATCAACACAGCTTGCGACCTCGTCAACTGGTGTATCTTCGTGAACATCTGTGAGAACAGGAATTTCGAATTCTGATCTAATTTTTTCTAAAACTCTCAAACCCTCCTCCATGCCAACACCTCTTTTAGACTCTAATGAGGTTCTATTTGCTTTATCGAACGAACCTTTAAATACATAGGAAATAGGAAGCTTTTCAGTCATCCTTACAAGTCTCTCGGCTACTGACATACAAAGTTCCTCAGATTCTATAGCACATGGACCTGATATTAGTGTTAAATTTTTCTCTTTACCAATATTGAGCATTTATATTTTTCCTTTAAAACTAGCCTTAATAAATCCATTAAATAATGGGTGTCCTCTCATGGGAGAGGATGTGAACTCGGGATGGAATTGACACCCAAGGTACCAAGGATGATTTTTAATTTCAATAACTTCCATAAGACCTTCTCTTGCTGATTTCCCACTAAATATCAAATCACTATTCCTAAAAAATTTAATAAAATTACTATTTACCTCATATCTATGTCTATGCCTTTCATCGATCGAAGATTTTTTATACATTTTGTATGCTAGTGTATTCTTATGAAGATTGCATTTTTGAGCACCCAATCTCATTGTGCCACCATAACTAGATTTATCTACGATAATTTTTTTTCCTTTCGAGTCACGCCACTCATCTACTAAGGCAATAACAGGATTATTTGTCTTGATATCAAATTCAGTACTATTTGCTTTTTTCAAATTAATAACATTCCTTGCATACTCAATGACAGATATTTGCATACCCAAGCAGATGCCAAAGTAAGGTATATTATTTTCTCTAGCATATTGTGCGGCTAAAATCTTTCCCTCAATGCCACGATTACCAAACCCACCTGGCACCAGTATACCATCCATCACCCTCAAAGATTTGATTGTAGATTTTTTTATACTCTCGGAATCTATATAATCAATATCAACTTTGAGCATATTTATAATCCCAGCATGATATAGCGCTTCATTTAAAGATTTATAAGAATCCTCAAGATCAACATATTTTCCAATCATTGCAATTTTAACATTTTTACGACATTTTTTGACTTTTTGCTTATATTCTGTCCATGGTTTAATGTTAGATTTATTTTTTTTGAGATTCATCTTTTTTAATATAAAATCATCCATTTTTTGTGTTTTAAGCATAATTGGAATATCATAAATAGAAGAAGCATCCTCAGCAGAAAAAACAGCATCTTTAGCAACATTTGTAAATAGAGCTATTTTCTTTTTTATTGACTCATCAATGAAATTATTTGATCTACACAAGAGAATGTCTGGCTGAATTCCAATAGATCTTAACTCTTTCACTGAGTGTTGGGTTGGCTTTGTTTTTATTTCTTTTGTAACAGCTATATATGGTAGTAATGTTAAGTGAATAAATAATGAATTTTTAGATCCTAACTCTAATCCAAACTGTCTTATTGACTCTAAAAAAGGTAATGACTCAATATCGCCTACTGTTCCACCTACTTCAACAAATGCAATATCAGATTTTTTTGCCCCTACAATAATGAGTTTTTTTATCTCATCAGTTATATGTGGTACAACTTGTACTGTGCTGCCTAAATAATCACCTTTCCTCTCCTTATTAATAACATTTGAGTAAACTCGACCAGCAGTCACGTTACTATCTTGTGACATCTCGATGTCTACGAAACGCTCATAGTGACCTAAATCAAGATCAGTTTCTGCGCCATCCCTTGTAACAAAAACCTCTCCATGCTGAATAGGACTCATTGTTCCAGGGTCTAAATTAATATAGGGATCTAGTTTTTGAAGTGAGACATTTAACCCTCTAAGCTTAAACAAGGATGCTAGGGAGGCAGATGCAATACCCTTTCCTAGGGATGATACTACACCACCAGTGATAAATACA
>MDTA01152530.1_pt1 | contig 10627 bp, 9 predicted proteins | sample 811151 | NCBI WGS metagenome assembly MDTA01 (sample SAMN05326648, study PRJNA326480) | marine metagenome | isolation source: seawater | place: Indian Ocean: South | collected 2010 | reverse complement strand
GTTGAAGCGTGACTGTGATTCCACAAATGCGAGAGCACCATGCGCTTCACCTGCGACTATGGGCGGGATGAGTCTCTCTTTTTGTTCGCTGCTGCCAGCATGTTTGATGGCGCTCCCTGCGAGCAATACCGTCGCAAGATAAGGCTCGACAACCAGGCCTCTGCCGAAGTTCTCCATCATGATGGCGGCTTCGACAGCGCCCCCGTCGAAGCCGCCGTCTGCTTCACTGAAGGGCAGTCCCAACCAACCCAGTTCCGCGAAGGTTTTCCAGTTGGAGTCACTGAAGCCACGTTCTGAGCGACTAAGCGTTTGCCGCTTCGCAAACGTGTATTCAGACTCGACGAAACGTTGGACGCTTTCGCTTAGCAACAACTGTTCTTCGGTTAGTGCGTCCACTCAGTTTCCCCCTCAAGTCCTGACCGGCGGCTCCAGCGCCGCTGCGACCGTGTCGCGGAGCAAGAACATATCTGCGTCCGCGTTTGCTTCAAGCAACCTTTGTACGGCATCCCTGGCTCCGGGGGATGCGATTTGGGGCTGGTTATGGTTTCGATGTTGATCTGGCTGGGGGAGTACCTGGTAAGCCCAGTAGTCGATGGCGACGAGACACATCGCCTGCTTCAGTTCGGCAATCTTGAGTTCGAGGGCCGCCATGGGGAACGGCGCTGGAGCATCAGTCGCGGACACGATCTCCGCGCGCTGCATCATGGCCTCCAGCGCCAAAAACTTTACACCCAGCTCGGCGTGCGTGATGACGCCTTCGCTCGCGTACAGCGCGCGCAGCATTGACCGCAGTGACTCGATCTGCCCGCGCATGAACGAAAAGCCGGCGTTGGTCATGGCACTGCTCAGGGACGCATCGCAAATTTGGTCGGACCGTTTAACGCCTTTAGCTTCGGCTGAATCCAATCGATCCATTCGCACAAGCAGGGCCGGGTTTCCCGTGGATCGATCAGGTCATGCACGGCAAACGATTCGGCCTTTGGATAAGGTTTGCGCGCGGATGCAAGCTTGTCTTCCAACTCGGCCCGAAGCGTTTCCGGGTCTTCGGCGGCTGCGATCCGGCGGCGGAAAGCGACGGCTACACCACCTTCAATGGGTAGCGGCCCGGATTGTGCGGACGGCCAGTTCAGGACATAGGTATCTGGTCCGTAGTGAGCTGCCGAGGCGACGCCAAAGTTCTTGTGGATCTGCACGGAAGCCCAGGGTGTGGCTGCCTGTGACGCGGCGGCGACTGCGGCCATCCCGTAGCGAATCGTCCCATTTGCTTCGGCCTCCGGCCCAATCATGAACCCGGGCTCATCCACGAAGTTGACCAATGGCAGATGGAATGTGTCGCAGAGCTCGATGATGCGGCGCATCTTCTGCGCTGCCTCCATGGTCATGGCGCCGGCAAGGAAACGACAGTCGTTGGCTGTGATGCCGACGCTCTGGCCATTGATCCTGGCGAGGCCGATCAGCAGGCTCTTGCCGTAGCCCTCGGCGAGCGGAAAAAAGCTGCCTTTGTCCACGACAGCCTTCACCACGGTCTCGACTTTGAAAGCATGGCGCCGGTTACGAGGAACGATGCTCAAGAGCTTCTCTTCCATCCGGTCGACAGGGTCGTCGGTGGCGATGCGCTCCGCGTGTTCCCAGACGTTGTCAGGCAGATAACTCAGGAACATGCGCATGCGTGCGAAAGCATCAGCCTCCGTATCCGCGACATGATCGACCAGCCCGCTGCGGGCATGCACATCCGCGCCACCCAGTTCTTCTTTGCTGAGGCTAAGCCCTAACGCGCGCTCAACCACGGCTGGTCCCGCTACCATGATCTGCGACAGTTCGCGGGTCATGACCGTGTAATGCGACGCCACCAGGCGCCCGGCCGGGAAGCCTGCCACTGGCCCCAATGCGGCGGAGACCACCGGAACAACGCCCATGGCGTCCGCAATGACACGGAAGCGGTGCGGATCGTACGGTGGGGTGCCTACGGTTTTCGGTTTGCGCGGATCGTCGTCGCCGCCACCGACGCTGCCGCCACCGCCTTCCAGAAAGCGCACCAATGGCACGCGATAGTCCACGGCTAAGTGTTCCGCATAAACGCTCTTGCGCAGCCCGGCCGCGTTGGGAGAGCCGCCTTTGAGCGTGAAGTCTTCGCCTCCAACGGCGACCCGTCGTGCGTTGATCTTACCCATGCCAACGACATAGTTGGCCGGGGTGAATGACTCCAGCTCGCCGCTGTCGTCGAGGAACGCAGAACCTGCCATCTGCCCGTGCTCGCGAAACGTATTGGCGTCGAGGATGGCGTCGATGCGCTCACGCACCGTGAGTTTGCCGTAGTTGTGCTGACGGCTGATGCCCTCGTCGCCGCCCTGTGCACGCGCGGCTGCCCTGCGCCGGTGAATCTCTTCGACTTCTCTTTCCCAACTCACGATGTTTGTTCCCTAAATGTTGTTTGCTCTGCCCGCGCCTGGCCAGGTATCCGAGAGTTGGTAACCGCGCGGATACGGGTCGTCCGGGTCAAGCGCGTATTGATGCGTACCTGTGATCCACGCGCGGCCGCTGATGACTGGGTGTACAGCCGCAAAATCCCCGACTGCAGAGGTGTCATCGATGTGACCGACAAACTCAGAATCGATGATCGAGCGGGCGTACAATTTTTGATGTATCCCAATTTGCCCGCGTGCATGCAAAAGTGCGAGTCGCGCCGATACTGCAGTGCCCGTGGGCGAGCGATCGATTTTGCCCGGCTCGATCGCGCACGCGTGCCGCGTAGTCGGTCTTCCATCCACGGTATGCACCGCGTCTGCCAGCAAGCAGAACGAGAAGTGTGTCCAGTCCGGATGGTGCGGGTGATGGAAGCGAAGCTGTTCGTTCGCCGCAGCGGTAATGCGCATGCCACATTCGGCCAGATCTCGTGCCTCGTCAGCCGTGAGGCCAAACCCGAGCGCCTCTGCATCGACTACTACAAAACTATCGCCGCCATATGCCGTGTCCACCGTCAGTGTGGGGTAACCGTCCACCTCGAGCCGGGCATCCAGCTCGCCTGCAAATGACGCAACATTGCGCACCTCTATACGCTCCGCTTTGCCACCCGCGCAGTGCGCGGTGACCTGCACCAATCCGCCGGGTGCTTCCAATGCAAAGCGCGTGATCGGCTCGTCCATCGGCACGATGCCGGTATCCAGGAGTACCGTGCTCACACAGATCGAGTTGGAACCTGACATGGGTGGGTTGTGCATGGGTTCCATGATGAGGAAACCCATGGCCGCGCGTGGGTCGCGTGCAGGCACCAGCAGGTTCACGTGCCGGGCGAGGCTGCCGCGTGGTTCGTTGAGCAGCAGGCCGCGCAATGCGCCATCGGATGCAAGCCAGCGTGATTGCTCCCACAATGTCTCGCCGGGTGGCGGTGCCACGCCGCCAACGATGACGTCACCCACCTCGCCTTCAGCATGGCAACTGACTACATGAACGGTGTGCTTCGAACGCATGGGGCTGACGACAGCAAGGATGGTGGTTCGTTATTCTGACACACGCGGGGATTTAGACCGTGCCCGCGGACGCCCGTGCCGCGCACGCGTCCTGTAATGCTTGCCGCGGCGGTTGGATTTATACTCGGGCTCGCTCTTTCTTCTGCGGAAACCTCGAACCACATGGCGGACGAACTTCGCTTTAGCGTGATCGTCAAGCAGGACTGCCCTACCTGCAGGCTGATTGAACCGGCCCTGGTGGCATTGTCGGAAACGCATGGGCTGGACGTGTATTGCCAGGATGACGTGAATTTTCCAGCGTCCATCAGCCACGTGACCGACGACACGACACTGGAATACTCCTATCACCAGAACATCGAGACTGTTCCGACGCTGGTGCGTTTTGAAGCAGGTGTGGAGGTTGGTCGTACAGAGGGCTGGGACCGCGCAGCGTGGCGTGACCTGACCAGCATAGAAACACTTGGGGAAACGTTGACAACGTTTCAGCCAGGATGTGGCTCGTTGTCCGTGGCGCCCGGTATGCCCGAACAACTGGCTATCCAGTATGGGGGCCTACAGCTCGGGGCACGCCGGGTTGAATTCGACGAACGTGAGGACCCGGTCGAAGCCATGTATGCACGGGGCTGGAGCGATGGCCTACCGGTCGTGGCGCCCACGGATGTGCGTATCGCACGCATGTTGTCTGGAACTGAGCGTGCAGCGGACGAGGTGGTTGGGCTGATCCCACCCAACCTGGTCGAGTGCACGGTTGAAAAGGTTGCGATTAACGCGGTCATGGCAGGCTGCAAATCCGAATATCTGCCTGTGATTCTGACCGCGCTCGAGGCAGCGCTCGAACCACTGTTCTCGATGCATGGCTTGTTATGCACAACCTGGTTTTCCGGGCCCGCGATCATCGTAAACGGGCCCATTGCAAGGCGTGTAGGGCTCAACGCGCAGGGCAATGTGTTTGGGCAGGGTAATCGAGCTAACAGCACGATCGGGCGCGCGCTGCAGCTGGTCATCCGCAACGTGGGCGGTGGCCGGCCCGGCGAGATAGACCGTGCCGTGTTTGGTCATCCAGGCAAAGTGGGATTTTGTTTTGCCGAGGATGAGAGCGACGACGACTGGTTGCCACTACACGTTGCGCGTGGATGTGCGCCCGGCTCCAGTGCCGTGACGTTATTCCACGGTGATGGCGTGCACGGTATTCGCGGGCACCGCGCAAGAAGTGCGCAAGAGCTTGCCCGTACGCTGGCCGCTGGCCTAGTCGGCGTTTGCCACCCGAAACTGTACGGGTGGTCTGGAGCGATCCTCGCGATCTCCCCGGATCACTACGCTGTGTTTCAGCGGGAAGGTTACGGGCGCGCGGAGATCGAAGCCGCCGTGACCGAGGCACTGCGTAAGCCTGGGTACGACGTAATTGAAGGTGCGCATGGCCTGGCTGAAGGTATTAATCCCAGCCGGGCGGATGAACTTGTAGACAAGTTTCATCCTGGAAGTCTCCTGGTTGTTCGTGCAGGTGGTACAGGTTCGCTCTTATCCGCCGTCATTGGCGGCTGGGCAGCCATGCGACGACCACACGAGGTGCAACCGATCACACGCGAGATTGTGACGAACTAACAGGGTATTGATGAATGTCTGATCATTTGCTTCGCGACCCAACGGCAGAAAGTTCGCCGGTCAGTCGCGTGCGCCTGACGCCAGGCGTGCCACTTGCATCCGCAAGAGTGGGGTTGTTCTCCATTAACAAGGAACGCAGTGGCGAGTTCATGGACTATCTGCAGGCGCGCCTGGATGCGCGTGGCCTGGACACACGACGTTTTGCCAAGGCGACGCATACCAAGATCGCGGCGGAACAGGTGATCGCGGATATGGTTGCCGACTGCGATATTGTCATAGCCGGGTTGGCCGACTGAGGATCGTGTACGTCGTGCAGTTTGCATGACATCACCTCGTTGGATTCGCGTGGCATTGCCGGTTGTGTCGTGGCCACCGAAGAGTTTCAGCAAGCGGCCAAAATGCAGAGTGCGGCACTGGGTCTGGTACCTGAGATCGTATGGGTGCCGCACCCGATTCAGAACCTGTCGCCAACGGAGCTTGAGCAACTGGTTGATGATGCGTTGGAGAGAATAATCGCAGCATGTACGCCCGCATGAGTGAAGCCGTATGACGGCTGCAGACGAAATGGGAGCAGCGCCTGACCTCACGTCACACGAGGTGATGGCGGATCCTTATCCTGCCTATAACTGGCTTCGCGAAAACGATCCCGTGCACTGGAGCCCCGAACTCGCGGCATGGGTTATCTCCAGGTACGCGGACGTCAGGGCCGCGTTCAAAGACGCCGCGCTGAGTTCCGACCGTGTCTCGCCGGTGTACGAGCGCCGTCAGGAGCGCGACGGTGACGTCGGGCACCAGTTGGTACAGGATATTCTGTCGCGCTGGATTGTGTTCATGGATCCGCCCGCGCACACGCGCTTGCGCAAGCTGGTGGAATACGCCTTCAGGCCCAGAGCCGTGGCGCGCATGGATGGCATCGTCCGCGAGATGGCACGGGAGCTTGGTCGGGAGTTGGACGGGGCTGAAGAGTTCGACTTTATCGAGCGTTTTGCAAATCCGTTACCGGTTCGCGTGATTGCCGGCATGTTGGACGTGCCGAGCGAATATCACGAACAGATGGCGGTTTGGTCCGACGAAATCGTCATGTTGTTATTTGGCGCGCCCAGCGTTAGCGATCGCGAGGAGCGTGCTGCGCGCGGGCTGGACCAGTTTGCGCAGCTGATTCGTAACTTGACCGCGGAGCGTCGCAAAAAACCAGGTAAGGATTTGATCAGTGACCTGCTGGCAGCGCAGGAGCGCGGCGATCAATTGAGCGAGCAGGAGATCGTCGCCACCTGTGTTTTGTTGCTGTTCGCGGGGCATGAGACGACCCGAAATCTGCTGGCGAACGGCGTCAAACTGCTGTTGACTCATCCGCAACAGTGGCACCAGCTACGTGCAGATGCGACGTTGGCGACTGGCGCCACTGAAGAGGTCCTGCGTATTGAGGGACCGATCAAGGCGATGTGGCGTCTAAGCGCTGAAGCGACCACCTACCAGGACGTCACTATAGACGCCGGCCAGCGGGTCCTGCTGTTGCAGGCTGCGGCCAATCGCGACCCGAGGCGGTTTGACGAACCGGATAGTTTCGATATTCGCCGCACAGAAAACCGGCATGTTGGATTTGGATATTCACTGCACTATTGCCTTGGTGCTGCCGTTGCGCGCCTGGAAGGGACGCTGGGTTTTCAGGCTGTGGCTGAGCATTTGAGCGATCTTGAACTGGCCACAGACCAGTTCGAGTATCAGCCGGTTGTGATATCGCGGACATTGACAACTCTGCCGGTCCGAAGAAAAGCGTCGTGATGAGTCAGCTTCCGAAGATTTGCGCGCGGCTGGCGTGCGCGGCGGCCTTGCTGGTCGGTACAAGTCTCGCGAGTGCAAACGGGTTGCCTGCCTCGATCAACAAAGTCATCAAGAAGTACAAAGTGCCGACGAAGGCGTTGTCCATCCTGGTGACCCCGGTTGAAGGTGGGACGCCGCTCGTCAGCCACAATAGCAAGACCCCACGAAATCCCGCCTCTACGGCAAAACTTGTGACTACCTGGGCCGCGCTTGACCTGCTGGGACCGGCGCACAAATGGACAACCGAACTGCATGCTGTGGGCGACGTCGAAGCGGGCACCCTGAACGGCGACCTTGTCATCAAGGGCGGCGGTGATCCTTTTCTGGTGCTGGAAGAAATCTGGAAAATGCTGGGCGAACTACGGCGCGCCGGTATCCGACACATCACTGGTGACCTGGTTGTGGACGATAGCCGTTATGCGATGGAACCGCAGGACACCGGTGCCTTTGATGGCGAGCGACACCGGTTGTACAACGTCATTCCGACGGCGTTGACGATTAACTTCAATTCCACACGCTTCGTGTTCAATGGAAGCGATGGACGCGCGCTGTACACCATCCCAACACTCGATAACCTGAAGCTGGTTAACAACATCAAGCGCACCAAAGGCCGGTGTAAGAGCAACGCGCTCAGCCTGCGAATGCAGGTTGAACCGGACAATGTGGTGCGCTTCAGCGGGAAGCTTCCGCTCAAGTGCAAAGACTATGAGCTCTCGCGCAACGTCATGGATTCCGTGGACTACGCGTTGGGCACATTCATGGGAATCTGGGCACAATGGGGCGGCACCATCGCGGGTGGTGTTCGCCGCGGCTCGACGCCGGAAGGTTCCAAACCTCTGGTGCGTTACAAGTCGCGACCGCTGGGTGAGCTGGTGCGACCCGTCAACAAGTGGAGCAACAACATCATGGCCCGACTGTTGTTGTATGCCATTGGTGCAACACGTTACGCGCCACCCGTCACTCGCGAGAATGCAGCCAAAGTTTTGTTGGCGCATCTCAAGAAACGCGGCATCAACGTCGAGCAGCTGTTCATCGAAAACGGCTCCGGGCTGTCGCGCGCCTCGCGTGTCTCCGCGCAACAACTGGTGCAGCTGTTAAGCGTCGCCTGGCAACGGCCTACGATGCCGGAATTTATCTCGAGCCTGTCCATTGTCGGGGTTGATGGCACGACGCGACGGCGTTTCAAGCGTCGCGGAGAACAGGGGCGAGTGCATGTGAAAACCGGGCTGTTGCGCGACGTTGTTTCGATCGCCGGTTACGTACGCGCGAATAACAACAGGATGTATACGATCGCGATGTTGCTAAACAGTAACCGCGCTCGCGGTGGCGCTGGACGCGCGCTGCAGGACCGCTTGATCGAGTGGGTGTACAAGCGCTAAGACATCGACGTGCTCACAACCTTCGCTTAGTTTGCGTTTAGCACCTCGGCCAGTGCATCGATATCATCAGTGGTGTTGTATACGTGTGGCGAGACCCGCAAGACCGGGCCGCGTTTGGACACGCGGACGTTACGAGCGCTGAGAGCTTGGACCAGCGAGACAATCCTGCCTGGATCTTTCAGACTGATTCCCAGAATGTGTGCGTAGCGGTCCTCCGCGGGCGGCAGCGAATAACGACTATCGTCCAGCTGCTGCATCAACCGATTGGCTAATGCCCCACAGTATTCCTGGATTGCGGCGGGCGTCCATGCAAGGACTTGTTCAAGACCCGCATTGAGGCTTGGTACGGTTATCGGGTTGTTGAATTCACCGACATCAAAGCGGCGCGCGCCTTCTCGATAGCGCGGCTCGTAAATGAGGTTGCTCGTATCCTCACTACCAGCTCGCGGGCTCCAGTGATGTTCAAAAGGGACGCCGTCAAGCAGGCGATCGCCAACGACGGCCAGACCCAGTTGGTAGGGCCCAAACAACCACTTGTAGGAGGCCACCACCAGCAGGTCGGGTTGCACCTGCGCGAAGTCGAATGGCACGGCGCCGACATATTGGGTGCCATCGATGACCAACAGCGTACCTGTCTCGCGGCACCGGTCGGCTACTGCCTGCAGGTCAAACCTTGTACCGTACATCCAATGTACGGGCGACAGGCTGACCAGGCCCGTTGCGGTATCGATGGCCTCGATGAGTCGACCAGTCCATGCGCTACCGGTTGACTCGCGCGGCACCTTTCTTAGCTGTCCATCTGATGTGTTATTGGCAGCCAGGGATGCGTACACAATGCTTGGGAACTCGTCCTCGACAACGACCACATTTTGATCTGGCCTCAGTCGGAGATTGTGTGTTGCTATCGAGAGCCCGTAACTGACGGAGGGCGCGATTGCCACGCGCACGGGATCACAATGGATGAGTTGCGCAAACAATTCGCGCAACCGGTCAGGTTCGGCAAAATAATCAGCTGGAGGTGTGCCTTCGGGCAGGCGTTGTGACATCAATCCGCGCATCGAGGCTTCTTCGCTAGCACGCAACAGCGGCGACTTGGAAGCACAGTTCAGATAGTGCACATCGTCTCGCAATGTGAACAGGTCGCGCTGACATTCAAGCATCTGTGTGGCCCCGCCTAAATGAGTCTCGATTGCATCAGGGCTCGATGATGATTTTTCCGAAGACTTCTCGATCTTCGATCATCCTTATCCCTTCCGCCGCTTTTTCCAGAGGCAATACGGTATCAATGACCGGCTCCATCTTGCCGTCTTTGATGTAACCCATTAATGCAGTGAGGTCCTCTACCGTCCACGAATTGGAGCCCAGTATCTGCAGCTCAAAGGTCCAGATATAGCGGATATCTTCCGTTGGGTCGAAGCCGGCAGTTGCACCACAGGTCAACAGGCGCCCGCCGCGCTTCAGCGCTTTCAGACTCGGTACCCAGGTATCACCACCGGTAAAGTTCACGATGACATCGACGCCGCCATCGTACGAGCGTCGGTACGGTTTGCCGTAGTGTTCAAAAACCCACTTCATGAAGTTGGTGTCGTTGTAATTCAGGACCTTATCCGAGCCCATTGCCGTCAGGCGGTCCAGTTTGTCCTGCGAGCTGGCACAGGAGATCACCTCGGCCCCGACCATCTTGGCCAGCAACACGCAGCCCGTGCCAACACCACCACTGGCACCCAGGATCAAGACGCTCTCGCCATCTTTTACGTGACCATTCGTGAACATCATGCGATGCGCGGTGCCATACGCGACCGGTAGTGACGCGGCTTGCGCGAATGTCACGCCATCAGGAATTCGCACCAGTTGATTGGCCGGTACCTTGCAAAGCTCAGCCAGTCCGCCATTCGTGGTCTCGCCCAACAGACCGCCCTTGGTGCGGTTGACGGGGTCTATCAGCACGGGCTCGCCTACTTCCCATCCTTCCACACCGGGGCCGATCTCCGCTATCTCACCGGCAACATCCAGGCCGGGTATGACTGGGAGATTGAGCTTGATACCGGGCATGCCTCGGCGCGTGAACACATCGTGATAGTTGAGCGAGGATGCTTTCACGCGCACGATGACGTCGCCTTCTTCCGCAACCGGATCCGGGAAGTCGGAATGAAACACCAATTGTTCCGGGCCGCCGTGGGTCATGATGGCTGTTGCACGCATGGAGGAGTCCTCTTTTTTGTTTCGTTGATTCGTCAGGTGCTGGGTATGAATTCTATTACAGTGCCATTGGCGAACGCGGGCGCAATCCACAGCCGCTGTTCATCTGCATCGTGGTAATACTGCACGGCGTTTTTGTCGAGCCGCGCGCGTAGCGCG
>MDTA01206075.1_pt1 | contig 10629 bp, 4 predicted proteins | sample 811151 | NCBI WGS metagenome assembly MDTA01 (sample SAMN05326648, study PRJNA326480) | marine metagenome | isolation source: seawater | place: Indian Ocean: South | collected 2010 | reverse complement strand
CACCACCTGCTATTTGCAGTGCTCCTGTTGTAGTAGAAAAAGATTGTGTAGTGTCATTAAGTGTAGAAATTCCAGTAGTAATTAAGAGACCATTAGTTTCGATTACTATACCTTTTCTGGCAGTAATAAGTCCAACTGAATCAATGCTTGTTACATCTTCATAAGTTAATGTTCCACCTATTGAAACATTTTTCTTAAATTCTACATCCTCTGAGAAGGTAGATAACCCTGAGATATTTAGAGATGTAGCATTTATTTCATCTAGAGTAATATCTTCATTAACAAAAAGATTACCACCAACATATAAATCACCACCAGTGGTTGTAATTCCTCCATTTGCAGATAGAGTTGTTAAACCAGTTATATTAAGAGATGAGGCATCTACCGATCCAACATTAATATTTGGGGTTCCTGATAAACTAAGTGCTGTATCAGCAATTCCAGTAAGAGGTCCTACAAATGATGTTGCAGTGATTATACCTGCACCAACATTTGCTAAAGTTGATATTCCTGATACACTAAGTTGAGTAACCGATGCAATACCACCAATAACATTAACGGCATTTTGTGTTGTAACGGATCCACCACCCGCACTGGATAGTATCTTTATCGCATCTGTTTGCCCAACTCTAACTTTAATTGGCATTATCGAGTGACTCCTTCTCTTAAGAGGACTGAACCCTCTACGACTCTTGTTTTTTCACCCCCTGCATTTGTTATCACAATATCATACACATATCGACCTGGTTTTGGTACATTAGATGCTGATGCTGATAGAGAAATAAGTAATTCTCCATCAGTTGCATTTAATATATTTGTTGTAAAATCATGTTTAGATGAACTACCAGCATGTTTTCTAAATTGAGCGGCAACTGTAAACCCATTCAAATTCAATGGTCCTGAATCATCAAATTCGACTAAACTAAAAGTTTGACTAAAATCTGATCCAGCATTAATCACTAAATTTGAAACATATACGGCTGCCATCTACTTAAAATAATATTTTCTAATTATATTTATGTCTTATCGTTGCCATCCACATAAATCTTAAGTAATGACTTAATTTCATCTAATTCATCTCTGAGTCTTTTAATTTCATCTTTTTGTTTTTTTCGAGATTCTAAGGATCTTACATATTGAGCATAACCTTGATCATCATTATTAATAATAGCATTTGTTTCAGGATCTCTGTATAAATGTGGGTGACCTTCTACTTTTATCATTTGATTGCAATAGTTCTTAATTCAGATATTCTTGGTGGACGAGCTTGATTAGTACCAGACATTACAATTTTAATTGTATATCCTATAAATTCAGGTAAACCATCTGCTGTAAATTCATACTCTTTAAATTGATTAAATGCACTTGGTGTAATCAAAGTATCAGGTCTACCATCATTCTTTGATTCATCAACCACTGCAAATCCAGATCCAGTAATTTCAGTAACATTTTTAAATCCAGGAAATAGTTCAAATGCTTGACTTATCCCTGCAGAATCAGGTCTTATCAAACTATATAAAACTCTGAAATCAGATGATTCTGGTCTAACGGCACTTAATATGACTTTTAATGAATTTGCAGGATTTTTTAACCTAACAGTATTTGATATGTAAATTGCTGCATGAGGATCATCAAATATTGAATCTACACGATTATCTGCATCATAATTTTCTAATCCAATTGGACTATTTAATCTATGATTTATAAATTCAGTTTCTGAACCACTACTTAATCTAATTATTGGTGATAAATTTTCATCACTTGAATTCAAGTTAATTGTAGTTGTAAATGATTTATTAGATGGTAAATTTGATAGATATTGATCTTCATTTACTTTAGATGCAACTAATTTTACATTATCGAGTGCATTATATGCATTAAGTTGGACTCTCTGAAAACCGTCATCAACGAATGAAGTTTCAGATCCATCAACACTAGTTCCTGATACCCCTCTAATTGATGCCTCTACGGTTGTTGTAGACCCATCTGCACCTGAAGGAGTCAATACATCATACCTTGGAATTAAAGCACCATACAAGATGTTTTGTGATGCTTTTACGTCTGACCCTCCAACTAAAGATTGACTGTTAAATGATAATTGAGGTGCACCAAGACTCTCTCCAGATGATGAAGATCTATCTTTTCCGTTAGTAGATCTATCAAATGAAATATGATAATCATCAAGGTTTGGTGATGGTGAAAGTGCAATATTTTGTGTTACTTCAAGTCTCCTAATTGAAACACCACTTAGTTCATGTTTTCTTACAGAAGTTCCAATTCTATGAGTTGTTGATAGAGTATTGTCAACACCTCTTCCACTTGTTGCGATGGTTAAGGTTCCACCATCACCAGATCCAGATACTACTCCAGAGTATCCAATAATTTCATTTCCAATTTTAACATATCCAGTATTTGTAGCATTTACAGGTATTCCCTCAAAATTGTAAAATTGACTAGTTGATGCCACACTAATCACATTTGTTTCTGTCCTTGATAAATCTGCATTAAGTGTAGTTGGTTCAACATTAGACTCAATATCTTTAATAGAAACTTTATTTACGGTAGAATACATGCCATGATTAAAATGACTTATTTTTGCAACATTACCTGTATTGACTCCACCATCAAAATCTCTTGATAAAATTTGTCCTGCTATTGTTCCTGTAGCTGTTGTTGTATCAGTATCTGTAAAATATGTAACTGCTATACCCACATTTGGAGCAAATGATGCATCATTAGATTGGATATTTGTCAAGAATAAAGTATCAATTCCACCCGTGCTTCCAATACTAATTCGAGCACCTTCACCCTGACCACCTTTAGTACCAACTTGTGATGTAACAATACCTACCACATCTCCTATTTGATATCCATTTCCACTTTCAGCAACAGTCACACCAGTGATGGCACCTGTGCCGCTTATGTTTACCTTTAAACCAGAACCTTCACCTGTTATTGCAAAAGTTTCGACAGAATTAGTTGCTACATAATTTGTTCCACCAAGACCATCAATTATACTTGCGGATGCTACAGGTGCACCTGTGCCAACTATAACAGCAGTGCTTGTAGGGAAAGTAGCACTTACCTTTCTACCTGGAACTAAAGCCTGAATAACAGTTGTTGATGTGGTTGTATCAATACCTATCTTTCCAGTTTTAGGGAAAGTTTCTATTGGATTACTTAATAGGGTAGGTACATATCCATTACTGTCACTTAGTTTAGGATTATTAAAGAATGCAGTTCCTGATTGTGAAGTAAATTTAGCTTTATATAATTTAAATGTCATATCCATAGTCTGATCTTCAGTCCAAAGAGCACCGTTTTGAGATTTAAATATCGAACCCATGGCATATTGTGTACCATAAATTAAAGATGCTCCAGAGTCTGCTTCTTGAATAGTGCTTGCATTTACTGCAACTCCACCATGTCTTCCAGTCCAAACATTATATTCAGTACTCTGAGGTGCTACCAAAACAAATGCGTATGATTCACCTGGTGCCAAATATATTGGTTCTGGGAATGTAAACTTAGTTGGTTTACTTGCAGAATCAGGATCAAACTCAATTAAAGTAACTTCATTTCCACTTGAATCAGTTCCTCTTGGTCTTAATGTTTTACTTCTACCTATTAATTCTCTAGATGGTCTAGCATCACCAGTTACACTTCTAACTTCACATGTTATTGGTGAATTTGTAGTGGTATCAACTGAAGCAAAGTAAACTTCTACGGAAGTTATAAAGGCACCATTTAAATCTTTGTTAGCACCCACAGCACTTGGTGAATTTACATTGCCACCAACAACAAAAGTTTGTGCTAATGGATCATAATATTGTACCGTTTCTATAAGAGCAAGATTTCCTGAAATATCTCCAGTAACATTAACTGTATTGGTGTTTGTTTCGATAGTAAGTGTTTCTTGCCATTCTTCAAATGTTCCAATGGCATCATATCTTGTTTCTGCAGCAATAACACCAAATTTTTCAGCTGGTTGTACATTTTCATTTGTAGAACTTGATGTTAACTTAAAGTCTTTCGAACCTGCTTGTATTCTAACACTTGGTGTGGGTTGTGCTAATGGATCACGAAGAAAACATGATCCAAGTAAATCACCAAAATCGTCAGTTACAAGTCTTATTTGTTTTACATACGCTTCTGCTCCACTTTGACTTCCAACCAATTTTGCATTTTTCCTTAAGTATCCAGAAAAATCCCCTTGTGCCTCTTCAGATAATGATTTTATATCAATGTTTAAAATATCTATTGATGGTGTATAAGAAGTGGGTATATCTAATAATCCAGTATTTTTGGTATATGGATTTTTCAAGTATGTTTCACTTGGAGATGAGATTGATCCTGATTTGTGATCTGGTCGGCAAACTTTAAATGACATGATTTCTTTTCCACCAAAGTAAGCTCTCACAGTTTCTCCAACCCTAAAAGAACCATTTGAACCATTCTCAGTGCCATTTGGTTCTTTAACTATTTCTAATAATTTGGGAATAATATCAAATATTTTTTGACCATCAATGAATAAGTACATTCTTAAATGAGCTGCAAATCCACTAGACACAAATGATATATTTCTAGATCTCATAAAATCTTCGGCACCAGAAGATACTAGATTATTTCGAACAGTAGTATCAGCGTTACTAATCTGAATAGTTTCATTTATGACATTTGTAGCAGCAACTTCACCTTGGAAAATAGTTCTCTGCCTTCTCGTTCCTGCATTTCCAGGATTTGCTACTCTTCTGACTCCTGCATCAAATGTTAATGGATTTTCAGCAGATCCCAAATTAACATCTAAATTAACATTTGATACTGTTCCATTTGTTCCTTCTTGTCGTATAATTTGTGTTGGTTCAATTTGTCTTGTTCTTGTCCAAACATCAGATCTAGGATCTAATTCAATAGTTCCACTAAAAACAGGAATTTCATATGGGTTAACATTCATAGTATCATTAACCCCATCAGTCCTTGTGGCATAAGGTTGTGTTATCCACTCAACCTCTTCATAATTTAATGTTATAACATCACCAGTTTTTTTAATATTTGGGTCAAATAAATCAAAATCAGTATTAAAATCTAATTGAGAAACATCAATTGATGCTGCTGGTGTAATTTGAGATGCAAGAGTATCTCTACTTCTAAATGGTATTAGTTCTCCAGCATTTGGATTAATTTGAGTTGATGATAAATTACGGTTTATAAAATTATAATTATCAAATGGATCGACAAAAAATCCTGTTTTAAATCTGTTTCTTCCTTCTTCATCCAGAACTTGCAATGTTTGAGCAGCTGTTTCCAACAAAGTTAAAGTAGTAACTTCCTCTAAATTTTTAACTCTATCATCAATATCACCAATATCCCTCATCGTATATCTTCGATTATCAGTTAATGCTAGTGTTGCATCTTGAGGATTATATAAGTAAGGTGGTAATGCTATAGTAGCTAATTCCATTAGTTCACCAGATTTTACTGGTGGTCTTGGATTCATAGAAGATATACCTTTTTCGTATATAAATTTACCAAATTTATTGATGTAAAGTTTATCAATTCTAGCTAGATAATTTTCATAACTAAGGATAGAAGATTCATTCGGTGCCAAATATCTCAAAATTGCTGTTCCACTAAAATCTCTCTGAGAAAATTGGAAAGGTGATCCAGTATCTGTAGCAACAATATATTCAGATACTCTTGGTCTAAAATCTAAAGTATCAGAAGCTCTTACACTATTAGCACCAATACTTGGAATATCATTAGAAAATCTATCTTGATCATAACTATTGACAGTGAATACATCACCAGCATCTGATGAAACTGAATAAAAATCAAATACCACTAATAACTGACCTTGTGGTTCTGGCACATTTTTGCCTCTTACAAGTCTTGAATAATCATAGAATTCATCTTTTTGTCCTTTATCTAAAGTGAATGAATTTGTAATATTTTTATATTTTCCAAGTTCTATAGACTGAATATTTGTTTTTATATTTGATTCATCAAATTCAACACCATCAGCAGGACTAAATGTTCCACCTGAAATATAAACTATCTCAACAGTGTTTACATTTTTAGAAACAACTCTCGCAATTACTTGATAATCATCAGATACAATATTTTCACCAACAATTACATTATCAGATACATTAATGGAACTTGGAAATACTAATTTATCTAATACTGGTGCGGATGTATTTGTAGATTCGTAAACTGCTAAAAATTTAACAACATCAGGAAGATTTAATGAAATCTCTTCGTCCTGAACTCTTAATCCATATCTAGAATCAAATGTAAGACCATCTGAAATGGCAGATACTCCAGTTCCAACTGCAATATCTCCTGATATTGATTTTCTTGATTTGTCTATGATTAACTTTCTACTTCTTGTATATTCTTTTATCTTTGATCTTATTTTTGTTTTTGTAAGAGTTACATTAACATCAGCGTTTAAACTTGCTTGAGACAATCCTGTTAATTGAATCTGAGAACCATTACTTTGATACGCAAATCTACCATTTGATAAAGATTCTGGTTCCCCAGTAGAATTATTAAATATTGAATATCTTTCCTGATCAAAGGTGTCAAATACTACATTATCTATGGCACTAAAATCACCTGATGTGGTAAGAGTTATTACATTTGAAGATGCAGTTTTAGATGCCTGAGATGTTATCTTTATTGTTGAATCTGATAAATCTACATTTGATACGTTTGGCATATCAAATGGAGCATATAATTGACCTGTGCCTGTTACAAGTGGTGCAGCAGCAAACATTTGCACTGTCGTGCCATTTGTATTTAATAGAGATCCATCACGCACTCCAGCAACGTCTTGACAGGTACCTAACCCTACTGCTTTACCATTAACACCTACTTCTGTGACTCTGTTAAAAGCAAATTCTCCTGTTGGTTTAAGATATACAAGAGTAGCTCCTGGTCTGAGACGACTAAAATCACCTTCTACTGCAGTGGCTGTTGCACCGCTATTAGATATTATGACATTAGTTACACCATTTGGTAATCTAAATCTATTTGATATGGCATCTGCTCTAAATTTTGATCCACCATCAACAGATTTGATACTTTGAGTTGAATATGCTGTTATAAGACCAACAGTTCTTGGAAAATCTACACCATTAATTTGTATCTGCTCACCTCTTACAAAAGATCCTGATGTTTGATTTACAGTAACTATACCTGATGCTCCACCATCACCAGCATAAACTGCAAATCCACTTGCTCCACTACTCTTTCCTTTAACAAAAGAACCTAAAGGTAATTCCGAAGCACTTATTGGTTGATTTAAAGTTAAATTAGTATTTGTTTGTATATCAAATAATCTTAATTCCCAAGGTGTGGCATTATTTGTGTATGGCGCATCTTCTAAATTAAACGAATATACTCTCGCACTACCTATATTTTCACCTGTTGGAACACCACCAACTAAAAAATTATCAAACAATTTAATTGTAGTTCCTGGTGCAACCGAACCAGCCACAACATTGTTTACTCTTAGAATATTACCCATCTCAAATCCAACACCAACATCAGTACTAACACCAACCTCTCTTGATTTATCAACATCTACAATAGTAGTTCCTGTGCTCTCTACATTATATCCTCTCACATATGCCTGACCAGCACTGACTTTTACACACATTAAATCATCAGATGGTTCATTTCCCTGATCGGTAGTTTCATCTTTAAAAAATAATCCACTATTACCTTGACCATTATTTAAAGAGTTGAATAAACCAATTTTATATGGATCTACACTATAATCACCAGACTCCTCATAAGTTCTTTCTGCTACCCAATCTCTAATTTTATTATAATCACTTTTAGACTGCATTACCTTTATCTTACCTTCATCAATTCTCATAAGTTCGATAAAATCTGTATCGTTCTTATCAGTTAATAATTTTTTACTTAAAACTAAATCAATTTTTAATCTATCAGCACCAGGTGCTGCATAGTTAGTAAATCCTTTTGCATTATCATATAAAGTATTATCTTCTTTTGCATTTACTATCAACTCATTTATTTGTAATCCGACTCGATATGATGGATCATTACTATAATGGTCTAATATTATAGTTTGATCTGATACATTTACAAAAAATCCTCTTACAAAATAAACACCCTGAGAAACAAAAGCTGCAGATCCAATTGCAGTTGCATCTGCATCTAGTAGAGATGCGAGAGGTGTATTTGCATTAATTGTTGTATTTCCATAAACCACCGATTCATCAGAACTTATTGTTTCACCATCAGTAAAAGAATTAAACTCAGAATTTTTGTCAGCACTTAAATAATTTACATATAAAGTAACATCTTTTACATTAACCCCGTCTGGAAGAGCAATAAATTTAACAATAGCCTCAATTCCAGAATCATTACCTATTATTTTTTTACCTAAGTAATTTTGAATATAAATTGATATATCAACATTAAAATTTGTAGATTTTAATTTGACTGCACTAAATTGATTATCAAAAGCAGTTCCACCAGGTATGACAACGGATCCTTCTTTAAATATATGATCACCAAATTTTTCTACTTGATTCTGTAATATGGATTGTTGTGATGTTAATTCTCTTGCCTGTACTGGAAATCCAGGTTTGTATAAAACTTTATGAAAGTTTTTTGAACTATCATAGTCATCGTAATATGGACTTGAATTTAAATTAATTTTTTGGGTCATTTTCCTTAGAATTCCAGAATGATTTTAACATCTTCTTTTTGTCTGATGTTCCGAGTAACTTCTTTTCGATTATCGATATAAATTACATCACCAGTCTTTTTATTTATTTCAGAACCAGCAAGTCCATTTGTGAACTGAACACCTAAATTTATCAATTTATTATTAATAGTTGTGGTTATTCCACTAAAAGTACTCATTGGTGATCCTAAATCATTACTTCCTTCAAATATGTTACCAGTAGAACTAAATGATAATACTTTAGCCTCGGTTGATGAAGTAGGATAATCAGTGGGATCTTTCTTTAATGGAGTTGTAGAATAATTTAAACTTCGATCCTGAATATATTTTAAAACAAAGGTTTCAGAATCATAAGAAGCAACAATACCTCTCGCAGTTCCACCAGTTACACTTTGTGTTATTGTACTTCCTACTATAACATCTTTTACTGAATCTGCTATATCACCACTTAGTTTAATAGCAGACAATGATGAAAATTGTGATGTAGTTATTATTCCTGTATTGTTTGTTCCATTTGGATTTTTTATTATACCAACTTGACCAAAATGTGTGTCTGATGGAAAATCCTTTGTTGAATCGTCAAAACGAGAGTAAACTAAAACCTTATCAGCACCAAGTTCAGTGTAAATATCAAATCCATGTCCTTTTGACGGTGGTATGATTGGTATCAAAGTTGCTCTGTTATCTGCAACCACATCAGAATTACCTATATTTTTAAGGTCAACAATACCATAAGTATATCCTGAACCTCCTGCAGTAACAACTGTATCAATGATCTTTCCTCCTGATACGGTTACTAATACTTGTGCTCCAGTACCATCTCCTAAAATATCACAAACTTTTTGACCATCTGTGTAAGTGCTTCCAGGATTTTCAATATAAACTTTTCTAATTTGATTTTTATTTATATCTGAGTCTCCATTTTCTCTCACTGCTTGTATTTGAGAATCAGTCGATGTAGACCAATCGTTTGGTAAAACAATATACTCTATTGAATCAAATTTTACAACGTCACTAGGTGCCACTGTAAAAAGGTATTTCCACAAATAACCATCATTACTTGTTCCAGCAGCTGCTGGTTCTAAATCTGTAAATGTTGGTTCATCCTTACTACCGTTTCCTTTTGCATCATTTAATGTTGGATCTCCAAATCCTCCATTATCTAAACAAATATAAACCTTAAATTCTGATGTGATTACATAATAATTCGTTCTATATAAACTTCCACTTTGAGAATTAGGTGCTTTATTTTCATCACCATCCTTTATTCGGTAATCATGACGATACATATCGTATCTGGTATTGGCTGCCCAAGTATGTTTTTTTACAACTCTTCTAACATTTGATGCATTTATTTTTTTACCAAATAATGAGGTATCTCTGTAATGAGTTAGGTATTGTTGATTATCAGTTGGATCTGGAACATTATTATTCCAAGAAGTAGTTCTTCCAAATCCAGCAACACCATCTTTTCCTGCAGGATTTGGTAATCCTAAAAATACATAATAAGAATTACTTTCATTTAATACTGAGTCTACAAAATTACCCGCATTCGTTATTCTAAATTGATCTGTTACTATTGCTGGCATATTATTAGTTTTTTAGATATTTATACAAGATTTTTAAAAATGATGATAATACATATTTATGATGGTGATAATCCACCAGATCGTTCTAGTGTCTTTGGTCCACCACTTCTCTTTAAAGTTGGAAATGTAGATATTCCAAGTCCTGTGGATAATCCAACACTCGAACCAGTAACTCCTATGGATATTGGACTTGCTGCTCTTGTAAAACCTTCAATCAATCCAACTGAGTATTTACCTATTGCAGCAGATCCTGTCAGATCCAAACCAGTTATTGTGCTATCCGATTTTATGTAAGTTGTAATTAAACCAACATTT
>MDTA01156148.1_pt1 | contig 10630 bp, 7 predicted proteins | sample 811151 | NCBI WGS metagenome assembly MDTA01 (sample SAMN05326648, study PRJNA326480) | marine metagenome | isolation source: seawater | place: Indian Ocean: South | collected 2010 | reverse complement strand
TGTTATTTTATAATAAAATTTTAGCTATTTAAGATAATATTAACAATACTTACTATATCTAAAACATTTACAAGACCATCTTCATTGTAATCTGCAGCAATATAAAATTCAGAAATACCTAAAACAATATTAACAGTGCTAACAACATCTAATATGTTTATTAAGCCATCATCATTAACATCACCTGGTGTAAAATTTGTAATATTATCAAAATAATCGACACTATATTTCTGGGCCCTAGCAATATTTGTATTATTACCTGGGTGATCATATGTCCATTCAGAAAAACCAGAGTTTGAATATTCCTTAATGACTCCACTATCACAATCTGTAACTAATGTATTTCCATTAGGTAATCTAAAAGCACCTCCCTGCATTTGAGTTGAAACATATGGAGAATCCCAAACAGTTCCTTCAGGACCATATGGCTCACCGTCCTCAATAAAATAATTTCCATTATCATCTACAGGTGGGACAAATTCTATTGCTTCATTAGCACCATTATTAAATAAAATAAAATTACCTTCACCTGGAAAACCTTGTGGTATCCAATTCACACCATGTTGATCACCTAATATATGGTCTTGATTACCACCTCTATCATAATTTTGAGGGTTTCCCCATCTATATAAAAAATCTCCACCTTTTCCATAATTTCCTCCAGTGTGACCTGCAGCCTCTTCTGTAGATGTACTATGATCAATGACATAAATTTCATCTTGAAAACGAGAAGAAATAACTATTTGATCAAATTCAGCGTTGTAACTTATAGCATTTATATGCATCCAGTCAGCATTTGCTCCACCAGGACCATTATTAGAACCTACATTTCCCTGATTAATATTAAATAGCTCAGGATGCTCAGAAACAATACCATAGTTATCAATAGCTGGATTTACATCTTGGACGAGATGATCCCATAGATGCCATTCCCATACGATATCTGCACCTCCATTAGAATTTGGTTGAATTTCAAAAATAGAAGTTGACCACATTTGATTTAATGAATTATTTATAGTTTGTCTCCCTGCAGCATAAGCTTGTGTTGCAGTTTTCTTATCCCATGCTATCAATAATACATTTCCATTAGGTAATGGTTCAATATCATGATGATGCTGATAATTAGAATTTGAAAGCACAAAATTCCATACCAATTCTCCATCCCATTTTAAACATTGAACTCCACCCCCAACACCACCTGATTCCATCGTTGGATTACTAACCCTGTAAGGATACAGAAGTAAAGTATTTTCCAACCCTGGCTGCTCTCCTGATATTAAATATGGCATACTAGCTGCACTATTATTGTGAGTCCAAGTATTAATATTGCTTAAATCATTTGCCTTCAAATATGTTATTGTATTCGCGCCTCCACCGCCTGAACTTGGTGTGAAGAGAGTATAGCCTTCAAAAACTTCAGCCATTAATGGGTAAATTAGACATAAAATCAATATTGATTTTTTAAACATATTAATACCTTTTTATTTACTTTAATATTTAATGTTTTTTAATATTTAATTCATAAAGATTAATTGTAATTAATTGTAATAAAAGTTTTTAGTAAAAAGTTGGGTTTTTGTCTCCCTTTTATTTACTAAAAAATAAACTTAAATTATAACTACAAAATATAATAAAAACTTTCAGTCAGGTTATAAATGAAAATTTCAGTTATAAAAAGAACATTTACAGCATATAAAATTATTGGAAATAATTTTAAAATTTGGGTTTCACCTATTATGACTGCTATTATACTTCTTTCACTTAAATCAATTGTATTTATAACAATGATTTTAGACAAAATAGTATATCCAAAAGTAAATTCATATAAAATCAGTAAACCTATTATAATTGTTGGTAATCCAAGATCTGGAACAACATTTTTACATCGCTATCTTATTAAAAGTAAAATTGGCTCAGGAGGAGAATTATGGAAACTACTCTATCCATCAATAGTTTTACAAAAGTTAGTTAAGCCATTTCTACCAATTTTAGAAAAAATAAGCCCTACAAGACATCATTCTACAGTAGCTCATAAAACTAGTCTTCAATCGATTGAAACTGATGATGCTTCAATATTTTTTCGTTTTTTTGATGGATTTTTCCTGTATGGTTTTATTATGTCTTGGGCAAAAGAAGATTTATTCCATTGGTTTGATCCAAAAATAAGAGATACTTCAAAGAGAGATTATAGTTGGCTATATTCAATATGGTCTCGTATTTTGATTGATTCTAAAAATGATAGGTACATTGGAAAATTATTTTCAGTTAGCACGAATGTTCCTGGGTTTTTAAAATCATTTCCTGATTCAAAAATTTTATATATGGTGAGAGATCCACTTAGTGTAATCCCATCAGGCCTAAGTTTAGTAACTGGAGTTTTAGACAAGCGATTTGGTTTTTGGAGTTTACCAAAAAATAAAAGAATGCATTTTATTAATAGACTCTACAAGTCACTTATAGAACTTCAAATTCGCTTTGTTAAAGATTGGAACTCTGGATTAATTGATAGAGAAAGAGTAATGTTAGTCCATTTCGATGAATTGATGAACAACTTTGATGGTCTAATGAAAAATATCAATCAATTTTTAAATCATGAACCAGATTCAAAAATGCTTCAGGATATAAGTAAAACTGCTAAAAAACAAAAAGAGTTTAAAAGTAAACATAAATATGATTTAGATAAGTTTGGACTAACCGAAAAAAAGATAAAAGAAGATGCAAAAATTATATATGATACTTTTTTCTAAAAAAAGATCTTTAGTCTTTATATTATTTTTATCTTTAACCTTTACATTAGAGATACCACTAAATGAAGATAATGAATGGGAAGTACTTCAGTCAAATCCAGTTTTAATAAAGTATAAAATTCATAATAATTTTCCTTTTTGTCAATCAAATAAAACAATTGAAGCCTCAATCAATGACGTGCTAGAGCTACTAGAAGACAAAAAGAATTATTTTAAAATTTTTGATAGAATAGAATATTCAAAACCTTTGACATCAGACATAGTCCATATAAAAATTGACATGCCTTTTCCTTTTTCTGGCAGAGAATATATTGTCAAGTACAAAAAAGAAATACGTCAAAATAATGATATAATATTTTCTTTTGAAGCAACTAACGATATAAAAATACCTCTAGATAGCAGATATGTTAGATTGATTAATGCTTCAGGTGCATGGATACTAAAGCCTACTAATTCTAATAAAACAAGTGTTACTTATATTTGGAATGGTGAACTTTTGGGTGATTTTCCTGATTGGGCACTAACAAAAGCTTGGATAGAACAGGGCAATGAAGTTTTTGCATGGATTGAGAAAGCCTTAAACTAAAATGTTTTTGCGAGTTACTACATTATTTTTAACGGTTTCATTAGTTTTTAGTCAACTTAACTATGGCTATTCAGGAAATATACTATTTGGTACTATAAACAGAACATCAGATGCCAGTTTAATAAAAATACCTTTTCGTTTTTTAAGCCAAAAAACAACATTCGAATATGATACATTTTCAATAAATTCAAACCTAGCATTTGAATTTTCATTAAGTGATAATAGTTTAACTATTGACAATAGGGAGCTTTATTTGAGTTGGTACACTAATTTTGGCGAAATCAAAATTGGTAAACAAATTAATAATTGGGGGGTTGGCACAACAAATAGTCCTTTAGATATTTTATCACCTGTAAACTATTATTATTTTTTTGCTAGGGGTCTTGAGAAAAATATAGCAACTAAATCTTTATCAATTAATACTTACTTTGCTGATTCCAAGTTTGGTCTAGTCTATATCTTTGAGCATGAACCTCATCATCTGCCATTTGATGACCCAGAAATGCCAATTACAATTGAAAGTCTACCTGTAAATATGCAAATAGATAAAATTAAAAGACCCGAGCAGTTAGGTATAAACCTTCAAATACCATTTAAGGAGGTTGATTTGATTTTTTCTTACTTTAAAGGTCATGATCATTTGATGTCCTTATTTGGTGCTTCATTATGGACAAACCCACATACTGACACATTTGGGTCATATGTTGATACTGTACTTAGTTATAGATCAACTGAAGTAATTGGAATTGGATCAAGTACATTTATTGGTGATATGAGAGTTAATTCTGAAATTGGTTTTTTTAAAACTACTGATGGAATAGTAAATGATAATGATATCTTAAGAGATTTTAATGGTTCTTATGATAAAGTTTGTTCTTCTGAGATTTTATTGATTTATGGTAATTGTAACCCTGTACAAGATGTTTCATATGCTCTAGCTACCAAATCTGATTATTATGAATTTTTACTTGAAATTGAGTATCCTAACTTAATTTGGGATATTTCTTTTTTAGGTCAATATTTGTCTTATAAATCACTTGATATTTCAAATGGTTTGCATCCAAATTCAGTTACTACACAGATTGCTGACATTGATTTTAGGCCAAAATATAATTTTATACCAACTATTGGATCACCTATATTTATGTTCACTATGCATGAAGATAAAAATACAAATACTCTTTACATGCATAAATCTTCGGTTTTGTTTATAAATGCAAAGCGTTATTTTTATGACTATAGTATTGAGAGTAATATTAGAGCATTTTGGGATTTACAAAATTCTGGTAACTTAATTGAGATAGAATTTAAATATACTTTATCAGATAAATTTGATTTAAGTACAGCAATAAATAAAATCACTGGCGATAAAAATTTAACTAACAGCTATTTATTCAATACAATGGAAAGTTTTTCTCATATACGCGCAGAGGTTAAATACAATTATTAATATGAAAATAAATAGCCTCGGATATTACCTTCCAGAAAAAATACAAACATCAGCTGAGTTAGCCTCTAAAATAAATAAAAGTGAAGATTGGATAACATCAAGAACTGGAATTTATGAACGGCGAATTTCAGATATTGATGTTGATGAAATGGCTGCAATTGCTGCATCTAAAGCAATAGGGGATGGTTTACCTCCTGATTTAATCCTCAATGCATCTGGTGTACCCAAACAAACTATTCCTGATACTTCAACTTTTATCCAATCCAAATTAGGATATGAAGGAATTCCTTCATTTAGTATACACTCAACCTGTCTTTCGTTTTTAGTTGCATTAAAAACAGCATCAAATTTTATACAAAATAGTGACTATAAACGTATACTTATTGTATCATCAGATCGTGGATCTCGGGGTAGAAATTTTGAAGAACCTGAAAGTGCAGCCTTGTTAGGTGATGCAGCTGCTGCAATTTTATTAGAACCTTCTGAAAACTATGAAAATGGATTAATGCATTGGAATATGAACACCTGGCCCAAGGGAGCTTCATTTACTGAAGTAAGGGGTGGTGGAACACATAAACACCCTCAAGATACAAATACAACAAGTGCAGATAATTTGTTTTCAATGAATGGTCCTAAAATATATAAAATGGCTCGTAAATATGTTTATGATATGATAAATCAAGATTTTAAAAAAGTAGGCATTGATAAATCAGAAATAAAATTAGTTATACCTCATCAAGCATCAGGACTTGCAGTAAAAGCTTATATAAAATATGGTGGATTTAAGACTGAGCAAGTGATTGATATTATATCATATACAGGAAATTGCGTTGCTGCGTCAATTCCTCTAGCACTTGCAATAGCTCACGAACAAGGTAAAATTAAACGAGGAGACTTAATATATTTCATAGGAACTGGTGCAGGACTATCTGTAGCATCTGTATTAATAAAATATTAATTATTAATTATGGCATACTATCTTTACGTAATTGAGCTTGATAAACAAGTTGGAAAATTAAAAAAATTTAGAAAGCAAAGCCCTGATTTTATTTTTGGGAACAGATGCTTTTATGTTGGCCAATCAGCAAAAGCTCCTATGTTAAGATTTAAACAACATAAAGAAGGATATAAATCAAATACTTTTGCTAGACGATTCGGTTTTAAACTTGTCCCTGAATTTTATGAGAAATACAATCCAATACCAACGAGAAAAGATGCTGAGGAACTTGAGGAGTATCTTGCGCATAAACTAAAAAAAAACGATATGGTGTTTGGTTTAATTAATAATATTGGTGGTCGGTATAGGTTGCGATGCCGTCAAGGTGGTTTAATAATTATTTAACTAATAATATCTTATGAATATGTTGTTCAGTACCTGATTCTAGTATAGTGAAATATATACCTGAAGTAACAAAAAAACCATAATCGTTAGTACCATTCCAACTTACGGAGTAAAACCCTTTTTGATGAACTTCATCTATAAGATTAGTTACTAATTTCCCATTTATATCATATATAGCTAAAGAAATGTGAGAAACTGTTGGTATTGAGTAATTGATTATAGTTGACGGATTAAATGGATTTGGATAATTATCTATTATAGCATACTGTTGAGGAATTAAATCTGCTCCAACAGATAAATCATTATATTCACAACAACTATTGGTATAATTACATAAAATTGTACATTCCTCACAATAATTTGAAGCATTAAAATCTGTACATCCAAAACAGAAATCTGCACTTAATCCAGTATTACCGCCATAGCATCCACATTCACTTTCTAAAGCTTCACCAAAACAATCACCATTACAGTCAAGATTTGAATTATATATATAACCTGATTCACCTCCTGAACATACTCCACATTCATCAAAAACTGCATGTAAACCATCATTAGAATAATTACCATCACAACCTAGTATACAAGAGGTATCATCTTCAACTACACAAGCACCACAGTTATCTATGACTGACGTTCCATTAGGAATTCCTGCACAATCATTACATGTAGAATTATCGCCACCACACACACCACAATCATCATCAAAAGGTGCATTTCCAATAACATTGTAGTACAAACCATCACATCCTAAAATACATTCTTGCGACTCAACGCAGCTAAATCCATCCTGAGCAACTTCTCCATTACAAATACACTCTCCACATCCATTTAATGCAGCAAAACCACCAGAATTTCCAGAACAATCTATTGCACATGCTTCTTGCCCAGTATTGCCTCCAACACACTCTCCACAACCATCTATTTGTGCAGATCCATTTAAATCATTATTGCAATCAGTGCATGTAGAATTATCTCCACCGCACACTTCGCATTCATCATAAACTAAATGCGTTCCATCATTTGCATAATTACCATCACAACCTTGAACACATGAAGTATCATCTTGAACTACACAAGCACCACAGTAATCTACATTTGATGAACCATTAGGGATTCCTGCACAATCACTACAAGTTGAGTCATCACCTCCACACACTCCACAACTATCATAAATATCACTTCCACCACACAAACCATTACAATCAATATTAACCAAGCAATTTGATTCACAATCAAAATTGTTACCCAATAGTTGATAAGGACAAAATTCAAAATCATTCTCATCTAGAGAGTTTGAAACAAATCCCGTCATCGGATAACATAAAGAAGTTGCATTGTTTGGATCTCCTAATCCATCACCATCTGCATCAAAAAACCATGTGGTTGCACCAGATCCATCGCATTTGCCACATTCATCAATGATTGCATTACCTCCGCAAACTCCTAGACAATCATACTCTTGCTCGCATATATCCAAATTACCATCATCAAACAAAAAATTTAATGATTGTGCGGCTGGTTGACTAGTATCAGAAAAAACTATATTTGAAAGTCCAGATATTTCCTGCTCAGCAATAATAACTAAGAGTGTATCAGAACCCGCAGGAATTATAGTACCTGTAAATGAAAAGCCTAATACAAGATTATTGGAAATTGAAATATTAAAACCAAGTTGTTCAGAAATACCACCTTCAATTATAAAATCATTAGTGCCATCAACATAAAATTGAAAACCACTTATATCCCAATCATTAGTTTGTGGTGAATTATAAATGACATAATTAATATTATCTATGTTACTGATTGAAACAGTACCATACTCTTCACAATTACCTCCATCTCCATTACATACTCCACATTCATCTATTTCAGCAGACCCTCCCCAGCTTCCATTACAATCCATTGAACATACTTCAGATGGTAACGCACACACTCCACATCCATCAATAATCGAACCATAATCTTCATCAACAGAACATTGACCAGCACAGTCAGGATAGCTACCATCATCACACAGGCATACTTGCTCAGATTGTATTTGAAAAGCATATCCTTCTTCTTCTAACATAATATTAAAAAATGATGATGATTCAATACATGATGGTATATTTTCACATAGATTATTTCCTCCACTGCCAAAATATATAAAATCTCCTGATTCACCAGACCAATCAATATCTAATTCACAAATTGAATCAGGGATGAAAGATAGCTCATTACCAAATATCCAAAAATATTCAACATTCTGTAACTCTGATATTGATTCTGGTAATTCGACTAATTCATTATATCCTAAATCAAGTACTTGAAGTTGACTTAAATCACCAAAATTAGGATTTAAAATTTTTAATTTGTTTCCTTTCATATAAATAGCAGACAAATTTTGTAGATTGGGAAACGAGGTTGGAAACACAGTTAAATCATGGTAAAATAATTCTAAACTTTGCAAATAAGTTAATTCTCCAAAATTTTCAGGTAGTTGGGTTATTTTTTGATCAATATACTGTGAACTTGTTGAGGATGAATAATTTATGATTAAATTAGTTAATCGACCATTTTCGTCCCAATTTTGAACTCCCAAATTTTCTACTGATAAATTTTGTAAATTATTTATTAAAATTAATGAATCAAGAATATTCCAGTCATTTAAATAAAAACAATTATTAACTGAATTTATATGATTTATGTCAATTTGAGAATTGTAATAATAATTACTCTCATCAAAAGATAAATTATTACATTGAGAAAATATGCTTTCTATAAACAGAAAAAATAAAATAACTAATCTGTAATATATTTTCATTTTAACAGCAAAACTTTTTGAGTAGTATTATATTGAGAAGTTGCAAGTTTAATCAAGTAAATACCAGATGGTAAATTTTTTGAATTCCAATTAATTTTTTTGTTTCCTTTTATTAATTCATTTTCTACTAATACTTCAACAATTTCCCCTTTTATATTATAAACATATATATTGGTTAAGTCTAATTCACTATTTGTAAATTCAATAATTAGAGATGGATTAAATGGGTTAGGGTATGCGTTGATTAAACTAATATTTTCAGGTACAAGATTATTAACTTCAAGAGAACAATTAAAATTATCTCCCCCACATATACCATCACAATCAAATCCAACCATACTATTAGCTATTCCATCACAACCTAAACAAGATGAGTTATCTCCACCACATACTCCACAATCATCAATATCAATAGGACATTCTCCAAAAAGATCCACAATTTTATGTGCTCTGTAAATCGGACCTTCTAAAGCTTCTAAATTATATTTACATTCCCAAACAATTTCTTTAGTTGGAGAAATTTCTAGGGATGTAGCTCCATCTGCAATTACTGTTACAAAATAGTTACCATTATATAGTTTTTGTGCATTTCCAGAAAGCCTACCATAAAGATTATTTGGCAATATATATTCCCATACTATATTAGCTTTTAAATCTTCTTCATCAATAGAAATTTCAATAACTCTAGATTTATTATTTTGCTCATTATTCCATGTGATATTACTTAAGTTACCATTGTCTAATGTTATAATATTCCCATTATCTAAAACTTGTAAACCATGCTGAAAAGAAAAAGATGCATTTGAACCATCATCATATGTAGGATAAAAATCAGAAAAATTATTTTCAATTAAAAAAAGACTCGCCTGATTGAATCCCATCGTCCATACAACCTGTTTGGAACTATAATCTATTTTTGTTATTTTAGATAAATGTCTGGAAGATATATAGATAGCATTTTGAGCTTCATTATATTCGATAGCATTTAAATGTGTCCAATCAAAAATAGGAAGTGTTGAACCTGCTGTTTGCCAAGTACCCCCAAGAATATCAAAATCATCAGTACTGTAAATATCGAATGTACTAATACTCCAGAGGGTATCATTCGTTGAGGAATCCCATTCAATAATTCTATCACCCATCCAAGGAAAACTTGTTAATTCAGAAGCTGAAAACTGACTCTCCCATGACCAACTTCCATTTCCATCTTTTTGAGAAACAGGTAAATTTCTAAAATCTGGCGCTATTGTTAGATAATTACCATTTGGTAATTTTATAATCTCATGCTGAATAAAATCATCATTGTAAACTGATTCTGAAATAATATTTTCTATAAAAATCGTATTTAAATCAAAATCAATAGAACTTCCATACATTCCACTATTATATTGGTAGGAATCATCTATTAAACCACCTAATAACTCTCCATCCTGACTAAAATTAAAGTATACAAATGAATTTGGAGACCCACTATTCCATACTTCATCACCATTGACATCTATAGCGGCTGAATATTGATTAATGTATGAACCAAAAAAAACAAGACCATTTGATGTTAAGTCAGGTTTATGATTAATAACTTGAATTGGGTCATTATCATTAGTGAACGACTCAGAACTATCTCCAATTTCAAATGAGTGAACTGGTGACCAAATTTGTTCATTGTCGCTTAAATCATAAGATTTTACACGCCAAAAAT
>MDTA01135114.1_pt1 | contig 10630 bp, 11 predicted proteins | sample 811151 | NCBI WGS metagenome assembly MDTA01 (sample SAMN05326648, study PRJNA326480) | marine metagenome | isolation source: seawater | place: Indian Ocean: South | collected 2010 | reverse complement strand
CTGAACCACTACACTATAAGACCTTAGCGAAGACTGGTTTCGATCCAGTGTCCTCCTGGTTATGAGCCAGGCACGCTACCGCTGCGCCACTTCGCTTATTACTATATTAATATAGATTTTTTTTTCTAAATAGTTTATTTGTATATATAATATTAAACAGAAATAATTAATATATCTTCAATTTTAGAAATTCTTTGTTGTATTCTAGTAATTAATAATTCAATATTGGTTTTTATAGTAATATCTGAGTTATATGTTAATTTAAGATTATTAAGTCCATCTATAGCATTAGTCATTTTAATAAAGAATTGTTTAAGTATTTTTTCATTTGAGTTTTTGAAAAATGTTTTAGATTGTCTGTTTTCTTTTTCTTTTAAATTTTTACGAACACTTAATTCACATCTATAAATAAAATCGGTGATTTCTATTGAGTCATTAATTAAGTTTGAAATATGATCTATAGCATCGGTTCTATTTTGATTTGAAAAAAATCTAGATATAGATTGTATATAAGACTCATCAATAATAATATTATTATCATAACAACATAATTTTTCTCCTTGTTTTATATATGATATAATAGTAAGTTTATATAAAATATTATTAATCATTTCATCTGTGAATTTTTTTTTGTTATCATCCACCATCTATATAAATTTATAATGTTATTTTTTTAAATTAATTAAATTCAATTATAAATTTTAAAAAATAATTATTTATGTAACTACTAGATAATATCAAGTTGCTTTAGTGATTTATAGAATAGTTTAGAATCATAAATAGCTCCAGGAATATTTGTATTATCTTCGTCATCTTTATATTTTACATTAAATTTATCTCTTTCTACATTATTGAAGTATATATATTGTTTAGAAACATTTTGTTCTGGTATTTTATCTAGTAATTGTAGATTTAAGTAATCTTTAACATTTTTAATTAAATATGGTATTTCTTTTATATGGGAACCTGCATATTTAGTAATTGAGCCATATAGTTTAATATAATTAATTTTAAAATCATGATTAACATATTTAAGTTGTGATAATTCAGTATTATGTAAGTTTGATTCGAGTGTATTTCCAAAACGATTATCATCATTATTATAGATTAGTGTAACCATAGATAGATTGTTTTCAATAAAATAATCAATAACATCTTGTTGTGAATACCAAGAATTATTATAAAATTCAAAGACTAAATTTATATTATTATTTTTAATGATGGGTAGTTGATTAATTTTTACAAATAATTTAAGATTATTAAAGTTAATAGAATCGTAATTAAAATTATTTTCAAATTTAAAAATAATATTATGTATAAAATCTTTTAAAATATCTATTTTATTTTTAAAATATTTTTCAAATATTTTAATAAAATTAGTTTCATTTTCATTTTGGTTTTTATAATTACGCATATTTGTAATAAATACAGATAATTCTTTATTAAACATAATAGATAAAGATAATTTATTTGATAAGGATTTTATTTTTGAATATATATCAGACCAGTGTTCTGAATGATAATCATTGTAGTATGAATGATTAATTTCTATTGAATTTAAGTGTTCTGAATATAATTCTAGATTATTTACCGAACGTTGATATATAATATCCCAATAATTAGTTTCTGCAGTATTATAACCAGCAGTTCCAATAAATATACTTTTATTTTGTAAGAAATCAATATTATTAATAAATGATAATTGATCTTTATAATCAAATGTATTTTCTATTTTATTTATAATTTTAAAAACAAAATAATAATAGAATAAATGGTCTACTGATTTTAAATTTGATTGAATATCTGTAATAAAATCTTTAATTAATATTTCTTTATTTTTGTTTTTATCATAATCACTATTAAATTTTTGTAATATGATATTAATATTAGGAGTATTGAAATAAATAGAACAGAAATCATTTAAAATATTTTTAAAGTCATCAATATTAATTAATGATGAATAGTTATTATATAAGTAGTATATATTTTTTAAATTTTCAAATAATGCACCACCTAACTGACTTGAATTTCCTAAATGAACACCTACTTTTATTTTTGATTTTATATATTCCATTACTGTATTGTTATATCCATTTAATAAATTATCTTCATATTCAAGTAATGAAATATTAGATAATGGTAAATCATGAATTAAATTAGATTGATAAATTATAGTATGTGAGTTGGATTTATATAACAGTTCATTGAAAAAATCAACATAATTTATTTTAAAATGATTTATATCATTATAAAGATTAAATATATCATTTTTATTTTTGTTTATTGTAAAATAATGTCCATTGTTATATGACCCATTATGTATAACCACAGATTTTAAATCAAAAATTGTAGTTTTGTAGTTTAATTCAGAAATACTATTTTCTAAATCAATAGTTTCAATAGAAATTCTATTATTAATATCTATTGGATGTTTATTTTTATCTAAAGAAAATGGTTTAAAATCAAATCTATTTACAGAACACATTAAATAATCAATATTTTCACAATATAATGATGTATTTTTATGAATTGAAATATTATTGCAAACAGGGCATTTTAAACCAGTTACTAAATCAAATACATTATTATTAAATTTAGATTTTATATATGAATTTATGTTTGTAAAATTATTTTTATCTATAATTAAATCATTAATTAATGAATTTTTAAATGTGTATGATTTATAATTACAATTATTACATTTATATTCATCACAAGTGATATTATAGAAATATTTAAGTGGAGTTTTATCTATTTCTTTTTTAATTTGTGTTATTATATAATTAATAGGTTGAATATCTATATTATTTTTTTCAACTGGTATATTAGATTTATATATTTCATCTGTAATTAAATCATATTGATTTTTTGTATAATTTAAATTTTGTACTGAATATAAAACATTGAAAAATCTAAAAATCATATCATTAATATCATTACTTGAATCAAAATCGAAATTTATATTATTTTCTTGAAAATATTTAGTTAGTAAATTAACTAAATCAGTAATATTATTTTTTTTATTAAATAATAATTCTTCTAATTCATTAAATATTTGTAACTTATTTTCTATTATTGTATTTTTATCAATTTTTTTGAAATCGACAAGAAATAATTTACAGTTTTTTAGAAATTGTATAATTGAAATTAAATTACAATAATTTTGATTATTTAGAATTCCTTCATTGGTATTTAATTTAATTAAAGTTGTATTTAAATCAGAATCTTTATTTGTATTGTATATTTCTTCATTAAAGTTATTATATAGTGTTTTTTTAAATTTATTATACCAATTATTGTTTAAATTAATATTTAAATAATCAAGAATTATATAAAAATCGTGAATAGTGTTTGCATTTTCTATATATAGTAAATCAAATTTTAGTGATTTATTTTCTGTTATATAAGAAATAATATCTTTTTTTAATTCTTCTAATGCTATATATAATTGTTGTGAAGTAGAATCATAGAAATCATAATTAATATTTAAAGTATCTGTTTCTTCTTGTTCTAAATTTTCATAAAATAAATTATAATAATCATTTTTAAAATCAGTTATATTATTAAAAATTTCAGAACATTTTAAGTCATTAATATCAGAAGAGGTTATTTCTTTTGGTATATTATTTTCTGTTGTTGGAATACCTATAATAAAAAGAAATGAATCATTAAGTTCATAATATTTATCTAAACAAATAACATTGATAAGATTTTTTTTTTTAGATCTAGATTTGTTTTTAGAAATGCTTTAGGTAATATAATAATACAATTGTATTTTTTATATTTAGCAATATATAATATATCACTATTAAATATAATTTTACAATCATCTAAAATAGTTCCTTCATTTGGATAAAAAATAGCTGCTCTATATGTTAGTTTATACAATAATTTATGATTTAAATTAAATGAACCAATATTTCTACTTATTATTTCAATTGTATCTTTAATAACTAATCCATCTTGATTACATTTATTTCCTATGATTTTTTTTAATTCATTTAATAAAAATATATCAATATTATTTTGTTTAACTAAAGAATTTACATCTATTAATATATTTTGATTATAAATAGAAGTTAAAAACATATATATATATATATAATTTTTTTATTTATAAAAATTAATTAATAAAATCATTAAATGAGCGAGAAATTATAAATACTAGTATAGCAGCAATAATAAACTTGATTAATGCTAATAATAGTTTACCAATTTTGAATTTAATATTAAATAATTCAAGTTCATACTTAAATATTGATGATATATTTTTATTTTTACAGTCTTCTGCCAAAAAGCAAAATATTAAATCATCGAATAATGATTTTATTAGATCATTCATATAGTGCGCTATTACAAAAGATACAATTGTTACAACAACTTTATTTTCAACTAGAAATTCTCTGAAGTCTACAAAATCTATAACATTTAATGTTTTATTTTCAAGTTCTATTGGAGGAGTAAAACTATCTGTCATTATATATATATATAAATTATTTTAATTTACTATCAATCAAAATATTTTTTAAAAAAATTAGACCTGCAATTGAAATTAATGATACAATTAGAAAAATGAATATAAGTGTATCTGTATTTGATTTAATAATAGTGTTAAAATTATAATATAAAATAGTAATGCTGAATATAAGTAAAAATCCTATAGCAATAAAAACAGGAATAGAATCTTTAAATATATTTATTTCTTCATTTTGTTTTTCTAGATTATTATATAGATTTTTATCAGAATCAAAAAAATCAATATTAGATAAATCTTTATTCTTTTTTATATATTTTTTGATAATTGACTTATGTTTTTCCTTTAATATTTTTTTTGATTTAATTTGCGATGGTGTTTTTTGTTTTAATTCTATCATAATATATAATATAATTAGATTAATTTATAATTTTAATTTTATATTTAATATCATATTTTTCTTTTATATCTTCTGAAATAAGAATATCTGTAAAATTAATTAGTTTTTTAAAACATTTATTAATAGTTACTTCGGATATTTTACAAACTAAAGATATTTTTTTTTTATTGATATTTAATTTACATAAATGACATATAAAATAAATAATACCCGTAGCAATTGCAGGAGGAGTATTTTCACTAATATCAGGAAGTTTAATTATTTTTTTAGATAATATATTCATCAGTTGAATATATTTTTTATCAATTTGTAATAAAGAACAAAATCGTGGAATAAAATGTTCTGGTGAAGTAATATTAATTTTATACATAATATTATTTTTAATATAATTATTCAATTCTAATAGTTTTTTACGACTTTGGGTAATATGACTTTGATTAATACCAAAAATTTCGGCTATTTCTTTTTGACTTCTTGATACATTATTAATATTAAGACTTGTCATTAAACAAGTTGCAATTAATGCATCACGATTAATACCTCTTGATATTTTAACATCTCTTATATCTTTATAAATTTTTTTAGCACAATCAATAATAATTGGATTAATATTATGATTAGTTGATACTGTAGTTAAATCATCAAAAATTTTTAATATAGCACGATCATTATAATTACTTGTAATATATTTATGTATAGTTCTTAATCTTTTAACTTCTGGACTATTTCCTTTAGAACTAATCATTGTTCCACAACTCATATTATAAAGTAAATTATTATTTGTAATTCCACATCGTGTAGGATCGCTACTTTTACTATCTTCAGAACCATAATATCTCCATTCTGGTTCAGTAGATATGATAATTCCATTATTTTCACCACATTTATCACACCAATTATATCCATCTTCTTTTTTAAAATCACAAATAAAATTACATTTAATACATCTAGTTTCTTCTTCATTAGTTGAAGAATTTTTAGTACTAGAATCTTCAAATGTATTTTCTATTTCATCATACATATTCCACAATTTTTCTTGTGATAGTGTGTTCATTTATTTTTTTTAAATATTATTTAATAAAATATCAATTTTAAATATTATTATATATTATATTATTATAAATGAAAATAAATGATTATAATTTAAATAAAACAGCTACAGGTTCATATGAAAATAAAGAAATAGATATATTATCAAAAGTTATTTTTTCAAAAAAAAATATAAATATAATTCAAAAAAAAATTATTCAAGATATTAAAAAAAAATTAAACTATACTATTACAGAACAATCTAATGATATTTTAATGAACGTTGTTAGTGTAATATATTATAATAATGCGAATCACGATTATAATAATAAATCTGAAATAGTAAAAGAGGTTAAAAGATTAAATAAATTAATTATTGATGCGTGTGTTAGTGATATTTCAAAAAACTTAAAAGAACATTTAAGATATTTAAAAAAAATTAATAATGATTTTTGTGTAGAACAGATAAAACCATGGAATTTTCAAGGACAAAATGTTAGTAAAAAAGGTTACAATAGTTTAGAAATTAAATATAATGATTTTTAGTCTTCATCTTTGATAATATATTTAAAATCAGAACTTAACTTTCCTAATACTTTTGGTTCTAGTGAATATGTAGTGCACAATCCTGTAGAAGGTATATATATTACTTCAGTTCCATCTTCTAATGTAATTAGATTTCCATTATATTCAATTTCTAGTTCTTCTTCTTCTCTATTAGAAATATTTTCATCAATAATAGGTTTACATAATACTAAATTATCATGAATAGTTCCATAAACTTGTTTATATTTATGTCTTCTACAAAATTTAGTTCCATCTTTTTGAGAACGTTTACATTGTGTTTCTCCATTTGTCATTGCCTCACATCTAACACATTGTTCCGGAATTTTAATTTGTCTTTTACTTTTTGGTTTATAATTTTGTTTATCTTGATGTGTTAGTCCATATTTTTCTACCATTTCTACATAATTTAATCCATTATCACTTGCTATTTTAGATAGAATAACTAATACTTGATCTTTAACACATTCATTAAATAAATGTTGAACTTTGTCATTTGAATCCATTAAACTAAAAAAATTTAAAATCAATTTTTTTTATTTATCTATTTAAAATTATTATTTAATATATATATATATAATATCTATTAATATGAAACAGAAATATATAGTTGAAGTATTAGATACTAATTCTGATATAATAAGACATACATTTAATATTCCTAAGGCTATATATAGTAATGGTGATTATCTACATCAAATATTTATAAAAATTAAGTTACCTGCTATATATTCTTCAAATGAACGGCAATTTAAGTGGATTAAATATTTAGGTTATAATATTATTAATAAAGTAGTATGTAATTTAAGATTCAAAAATTCTAAAAATGAAAATATTGACATAAAATTATATACTTATACTGAATGGTTATATATTTGGTATGAAATAAATTTATCTGAAAAAGAAAAAGAACTTCATTATGAACTAATTGGAAATACATTAGATTTATATGAACCTGAATCATATTATAAAAATAATGGATCCTATCCTGTTTCACATTTAAAAAAACAAAAATATAAATGGATTATTGATAATAATAATAATCAAAAGGCACATCCACAAGCTATTATAACTGATAATAATTTTAATAGACCTCCTTCTATTCCTTCAAAAATATTATATATACCTTTAAACTTTTATTTTTGCGACAATATCAAAAATGCATTACCATTACATATTTTTGATAAACTTGATTTTGAAATTACTCTAAATAATATTAATAAGTTATACACTATATTATTAAATATTGAAGACTTTGTTGTTGATATATCAACAAATGCTCCAACTAGAACAAATGTTAATAATGTTAATTATTATTCTAATGTAATTTTAGATAGTAATATTAAATTTGTAAATAATGATAATTATTCTTTCTCATCTAATGTTCATTATACCGATCCTAATCCAAATAAACTATCTATGTTTGATGTAATTACTAATAAATATAGAATTATTCCTTTAAATTATGGTACTACTGCTATTAATAATTTTATTATAAACAAGATTATTACTAACTTTAACGATAATTTAAATGTTACCAATATTATATCTAAAAATGATTTTTATCAAAAATTTTGTGATACTCATATAATATTTAATATTATTAGTCAAAAAAAATTTACAGATACTTCATTAAATATTTCAGGATTATTATCAGAGTATGCTAATAATCAATTATTATTTGATATTAATCCTATTGGTTCAGATAAATTAATTGGTTCAGCTAAAGATGCAAACTTATCTATGAATGTTATTAATTCTAATAAAAATATTGATATTTTCTTTATTATTAGACATAATCAAAGATTAATCAAAAATGATGCTTTAAACTTTACTAATTTAGATTTTAATATGTCTATACCATGGAATAATACATTATCTAATTCAAATAATTCTTATAATGAAGATATTGAAATTTTTAATGGTTCTTTATGGGAACATCATGGTAATAATAAATCTATTAAAATTGGTATTGATGAACTTGGTACTTTTTTTATAAAAAAACAGATTTTAGATAATAATATTTTTAAATATATTAATATATTAGAATATAAAAGTTCTAATAATACTACAACTAATACTAGTAATTCAAGATGGAATAGTTTAAGTCAATCTATTTTTAGTGAAAATATTATTGATGAATGTTTAATTAAAATAAATCTTAGAAATAAAAAATTAAATATTAATGAAATTATCAGTTTTTCTGATAATAAAGAATCATATAACTTTTACAATAAAATTACAACACTATCTAAATATAAAAATACTATTCCTGGTTTATATTATATCAATAATTCTTATAATAATATTAAACAAATTGAATTATTACAAACTAGTGCTAATAAAATTAATATTGATAATGATAATTCTTATAATTATTTGGTTTTCTGTAATTCAACAAAAACTATTAGTATATAAAATATTTAAAGTTTTTACTATATAATTAATTTAAAATGCATAATGATGATGAATATGGTCCTCCTACAGATTTAAAAATGGTTCTTGATAAATTTACTAAAAAATATCAAAAAAAACTTGCTTCTAATGGCTCTCAGGGTGCTGGTTGTGGATGTAATTTAAAAAAAAAAACATATTTTGATTTACAAAACTTAGAGAACTTCACACTTGTCAGAATGTGATGGTAATATCATTATTCTTTCATTTATTGTAATCGGACAGTCCATCATTCCCTCAGTTTTTTTTGTAACTTTCATTATTTTTGAATCTTTTATTGGTTTATTAATTGATATAATTTCTCCTTCTATTATACAATTATTTTTATTATATTTTATTTTATCTCCTATTTGTAAATTTTTAAAAAAATCTAATGATGTATTATATATACCCCATTTTCCCATTCTATATAATATACAAAATATTTTTAATTTAATAATTTAAAATATTTTTCTATAATTAAGTTTATCGGAGTTGTTATAAAATAACTGTCATAGTTTATATATAGTTTATTTAATTTACAAAAATATATACTATTTTCTATATTATTTTCTATATATTGTTTTATAATTTTTTTTATTAATTTATTATTTATATTAGAGTTCAAATCACTTATATAATTATATATATCTAATTGTTTTTCAAAAAACCAACTGTTGTATAATTCTATTTTTTTTAAAAAATATTTATTTATTTTAAAATTAAATATATCATTAATATATTTTTTCTCAATTATATTATTCCAATTTAAAATTATTTTATAAATCTCTTTTATAGTTTTATCTTTTAATTTAAATTTCATTCTTTTACAAATTATATAACGCTCTGAATTTGTTTGTCTACTTGTTTTTAATTTTGTTATTATTACCTTTTCATATAAATGACATAATAAATAAAATAATTTTAAATTAAATATATTTGTAATATCAAAACATTTTATTATAAATGTTCCATTTTTTTTTTGTAACTTTAATGCTAGAATTATCTCACATAAAAATAATCTCATAAAATTATATTCTTGATTTATATAATCTTTTGTAAAATCAAATCCACCATCTGCTGTAACAATCTCACAACTATTTTCACCTATTTTATTTATTATATTTAATATATTTATTAATTTATAAATATCACCTGTTTTATCATATCCTGATAATAAATGTAAATTTTCTTGTTTTAGTTTTTTTTTTAAATTATACCAACAAGGTATATTATCATTATTCTCTAATAAACTTACTCCATAATACAAATCATCTTTATTATTTCTCAATTTATAGAATGCTTCTATAAAACCTCCTGGAGCTTCAGCTATAAAACATACTTTAATATTTTTTTTTTCATATCCTTGTAAAATATTATAATCATTTTGTATTTCTATCATTTTAAAATATGATCTACTTAATACTTTTTTCTTATAGATACCTATATTTTGTTTGTTGTCATAAAAATTTAAAAATAGTAATGATGTAAATATTTTACGATATATATCCCAGTTTTTATAATTACATACTTCATCTTTTATTTTATTTAATTCAGCTTTATATTCACTATTTATAAATGCTTTACTATAATCATCACTGTCTTGTAATTTAATATCTATATTTTCTAATACTAAATCATTTAAATTATTTATTATAATAGATTTTGATAATATCATAATATATATTTATATTTAAATATCTAAGTTAATTATATTAATTATATTTTAT
>MDTA01163415.1_pt1 | contig 10631 bp, 7 predicted proteins | sample 811151 | NCBI WGS metagenome assembly MDTA01 (sample SAMN05326648, study PRJNA326480) | marine metagenome | isolation source: seawater | place: Indian Ocean: South | collected 2010 | reverse complement strand
ATCCTGAGCCTCGCCCGTCGCCCGGGCCCAATCAATCATGCCCGAGCGCATCGAATCCCGTAACTTCTGCTGCTGGGGATCGAGCTGCTGTTCGGGGAGCTCCTCCCACCCAAACTTCAAATCCCGCACGTATTTACTACCTCCTATCTCACCCATGGGCCCACCCGAAGATTTCTGGATGAGGTCTCCCGTTATAATTACGAAGGGCCCCTTTTCCTGTCTCCTGGCCGAACAGTAGGGCTGAGAATGATTCCCACGGTGCGGGACTTGAAGTTCGCTTGGGAAGAGCTTCCCGAACAGCAGCTCGACCCTCAGCAGCAGAAGCTACGGGATTCCGTGCGCTCTGGCATGATTGATTGGGCGCGGGCGACGGGCGAGGCTCAGGATTATACGGACAACTTACCTGCCCAGTGCCTCCATCCCATGGGCCATTTCTATGAGGTTCCTAATCTTCTTCTTAATGGGACCTTGCGGGCGCTTCTGCAGGAACGCCCACAGTTGAAGACCTTGCTTGTCCACAACGTGGATACTTTGGGAGCTTTTGTGGACCCTGCGATATTGGGCACTCATCTCAAGAGCGGGCGGGGAATTACCCTTGAGGTCATAAGCCGGCAACTGGCTGACCGGGGTGGAGGGTTGGCCCGGGTGGATGGGAAGCTCCGGCTTGTAGAGGGTCTGGCAATGCCACAATCCTACTCTGAGTATGGGCTGTCCTATTTCAACTCCATGACGAGCTGGGTGGATCTTGATCAGTATTTGTCTCTCCTTGGTCTCGATCGCGAGTCCGTTCTTGTCAACGATCGGGAGCAGATGGGAGAAGCCATTCGGGCTCTTGTGGAGCGTATGCCGACCTATCTCACTCTCAAGGAGGTCAAGAGAGGATCGGGCAGTGGCCCACCGGGGGTGTTCCCTGTTGCCCAAGTGGAACATTTATGGGGTGACCTGACGACCTTGCCCGAGTCTAACTGCGGGTATCTTCTGGTCGACAGGCAGCGTGGTCGACAACTCAAGAGCCCCGCTGAGTTGGATGAATGGGTTTCTCAGTCCGCAGCGCACCTTGAGGGTCTGTGCGCATGGAGTTGAGGGGCCTTACCGCAATTCTGGGACCGGATCCGTGGGCTGAATAGGCTTCCCTTCCCACGTAGTTGCTCCCGTAGACTTTTCGTAAGTCAGAACTCGGTGGGCAGAACCGGCTGCCGGCCTGCGATTCACAGAGGGAATCCACTGTGCCATTTGGTCTGCCCGTCTACGCGCCGCGGTGTTCTTCCCCTTATCGCCCGGAGAAAGAAGGTTGCTCCACTCGTTGGGGTCCTTGGCCATGTCGTAAAGCTCCTCGGATCCATCCGCATAGCGGATATATCGCCAGTTCTCGGTCCGGATAGCGTGGTTGTCATGGTTGTGGGTTGTGATGGCGGGCCACTTACGAGGCGCCTCAGCATTTTAGAGCTGTGGAACGAGAGAGTGCCCTTCAAGGGTGTCGTTGGAGGGAAAGTCCAGCAGGTCGACAAGGGTGGGGTAGATGTCGAGGAGCTCAGCAGGCTTCCTGCAAACCTGCCCACTTTTGATTCCAGGTCCCGCAAAGATCAGCGGAACCCGGGTTCCGTCGTCCCACAGGGTATTCTTTCCTGTAATTTCCTTTTCCCCAATATGATACCCATGGTCAGACCAGAGGACGACAATCGTATTTTTTTCCAGACCGCTTGTCCTCAGAGTCTCCAGGAGTCTCTCTACCTGAGCGTCTATGAAACTTGTGCATGCCAGATAGGAACGGGTGAGATTATGCCATTGATTAGTATCCTCAAGAAATTGAAGTCGTGGCTCTGGTAGTCGCCAATGGAGGTTCCAGGAGAATCGGGGTGTATCTGCGCGGTCACTGGGTTGGATCGCGGGAAGTTGCAACTGATCGAGGGGATGAAGATTCATCCACTTTTCCGTGGCATAGCATGGGACATGGGGAAGGAAGAACCCAGTGGCGAGAAAAAGAGGGGTTTCCTGATTCGATTCCGCATATCTTTTAATTCGCTCGACGGCCCAGCTCGCGACCTGGTAGTCGCCCTTGTCCTCATCCTTGTGGGGAAAGAGCCCCCAGTCCATCAGGCGGTGTGGCTGCGGGGTCTTAACAAGTTTCTCCGAGGGGAAGGGCTTGCCCGATGCTCCGGGGCCAACTTCATTCCACTCTGCGTGAGGTTTTTCGATCGAGCGCCCAGAGCGGCCATGATAAATCTTTCCTGTCATGGCGGTGTGGTAATTCCCATGACGATTAAAATACTGGGGAAGGGTTTCCGTCTTCGCGAATTCAGGAAGTTTACGAAACCATGGAGCGAGGCCATAAATTCCGGTCGTGCTTGGGCGCAGCCCGGTCATTACACTGGTCCTCGATGGATTACATAGAGGCGACTGGCAGTGCGCGTTAGCAAACACAGTTCCCCGTTTTGCCAGAGCATCGATATTTGGTGTCAAGGCCTGAGGATGTCCGCCCAAGCACCCAATCCAGTCGTTCTGATCGTCAATGGCGATCATGAGGATGTTTGGTTGATCGGCGGCGCCCAGAGAGCGAACGATGGAATACAGAAGGAAGAGAGTAAGAGGAATGAACTTCATTGTCCTTGGTGTTCAGTTAAGTTTGGAGTCGAGCTTTTCTCCGAGTTCCCGAACTCGGTCTGGCAAGGCCTCGGCGATGTTTTTTGTCTCCCCGGGATCGACCTCATGGTCATAAAGCTCGATATGGGAGACCTTGCCATTGCGGGAATGGCGAATCAGGCGAAAGCGGTGGGTGCGGATCGTCTCGGCCCCACCCCTATAGGAAATGGCCATTCGTGCTGGCGCGGCGGGATCATCCAGATAGGGCCGCAGAGACGCTCCTGCCAGCCCTTTGGGCGGTTGTAAGCCTGCGAGGTCGCAGAGCGTTGGAAAGATGTCCACGGTTTCCACGATGGCTGGAGAGGTCTTGCCGCGGCCAGTTTTCATCCGAGGGTCTACGACTATGAGGGGAGAGCGAAGAGATTCTTCAAAGAGGGAGTGCTTGCCCCAGATAGCGTGTTCTCCAAGGTGCCAGCCATGGTCACCCCAGAGCAGAATAATGGTCTGATCGGCCTTTCCGTGCTTCTCAAGACCCGCGATCAGGCGCCCCACAAGAGCATCCGAATAAGAGACACATCCAGCATAATGTTTGCGGACCGTATCCGCAAAATCCGGGTCATTCCGAGGATCGCGGTTCCACCGGTTGTACTTCATGAACTCCCCACTTCCATGCCAGGTTGTCTTTCCCGACGGTTTGGCCGCGTGCGGGATCGCAGGCAGGGAAACATCGTCGTAAAGTTTCACGTAACGAGCCGGAGCTCCAAATGGAAGATGCGGGCGAAGGAATCCAACTGCCAGGAAGAAGGGGTTCTTTTCACCGGATAGTTTCTCTAATTGGGTAAGCGCTTCTTCAATAGTAGGCCCATCCGGATAGGTGCTGTCGTCACCGTCGAAGGCCTGTACCACGTCCATTTCTTTCGCATTGCCTCGAATCTCTCCATTTGCCTGCCCGTGCATCAGCCCACGAGGGTGTTGCCATGGTCCGCTCGGGCAGAGGTGTCTGGTCCACGCTCCCGGCATTTCTGGTTTGCTATCATCGTTCCAATCTTTACCCCCCCGGCCCCCGGGATGGTGAGAGACCTTTCCCACCGAAACCGTGGTGTAGCCGTTGCGGCGGAACCAGGCGGGCATGTTGCTGGTGCGAATCATTTTGTTGTTACCCTGGCGGAACAGTGCGCCATTATCTCGTGGTCCGTATCTACCAGTGAGCAGGGTGTAGCGGGAGGCTCCGCAGGTGGGGGCTTGAACGTAGTGCCGGGTGAAGGCACGGCCCTCCCGGGCGAGGGCATCGATATTGGGGGAGTGGATATACCCGGCGCCGAAGCATTTGAGCTCAGGGCGGAGGTCATCGATACAGATGAGAAGGACGTTGGGCCGCTCGGAGGCCGCAATCAGGGGCACTGTGAAAAGAAGAGCGAGCAGGCCCTGGCAGCTGAAGAGCGAAAGAGGCCGCCTTTTCAAGTGAGAGTTAAAGTTGGGAGCGTCCATCGAACTGAGGCATGATTTCATTTCATAAACAGGGGCACAAGGTGTTCCAGTATCGCTTGCAGTGGTAGGCCGATCTTCCCCTTGTTATGGGCGGTAGCTACGGCTACGACATTTAATGCGGGGAAGGCTGCCATATACTGTCCTCCAGCGCCTATTCCACTTATCATATGGACACGTCGCCCAGCCGCTTTCTTTTGCCGGTTGTGGAAGTGGTAAAAATATCCTTCTCCCTGTTGGCTGCTCATGACGAGCTTCAGGTAATCAGCGGAGAGGAGCTGTTCGTTGCCATACCTGCCTCCTTGAATAAGCATGATGCCAAATTTCAATAAAGAGCGCGCAGTGAAGCTGCTGCCTGCTCCGCATTTGGGCAGACCGCAGGGCTGGTTATCCCAGTGGTAGACCGCCCCAACCTTCCCCGCTACTTCCCGGGCGATAAAATCCCGAGCCGTCCCGGGAGCAAGAATATCTACGATCATCATGATCAAGGACGGGTCTGTGCCGGTGTATCTGTACTGCTTTTTCCCTGGAGTGACAGGTTCGGTATTCTCAAATAGAGCCTGGAAGAATTTCTGGCGCTGGTATTTTCCACCAAGCGCTCTGGCGAAGTTTTTATCGGGGAAGCGCAAGCCCGATTTCATGGAGAGGGCGTCGCGCAGGGTAATAGTTTCGACTCCGGGTCTGATCTTCGAACGGTCTATTTGTGGCATAAAACTGATGACCGGCTTGTCGAGATCATTGATGCGGAGGAGACCCAGCTGGATTGCACGGGCGAGGGTAATGGAGGTGAGGGTTTTGGTGATCGACATGGTGTAGTGAGGACCATCCACGCGTCCCCGGCGGTTATACATCTCGAAGATCAATCTGCCGTCCTTCCAGAGAAGGACGCTGTCGAGATTGGAGTATTTCCCCGCCTTATCGTCGTTGAGCAGGGCCTTGATGGCTTGCTCCGTGCCCGGACCGGTTAAAGCCCCTACCGGCAATCCGTCTCCAAGATCTTCGGGGGCATTGCTAACGTAAGGCTCATCAAGATAAGGAAGTTTTTGCTGCTCCGCATAGGTCTGAGCCCTCGGGTCTAAGTCACTGGGAAGCCGGGGAAGTTCGCTGGCGCGGAGGAGCGCTAGTGGGGCGACAATAGCAAGGAGAACCAATGGGAGAGACCTCGTAATCCGTGTAGATGCAATCTGAATTCCAGGAGCCTTTGCGATTATTCGAGGAGAGCTCATTGTTTCAGCAGTCGCGGAGAGGCTTGTTCCACCCAGCCGGCCTTACGCTGGCCCTTCCCGGGCCGATCTACATCGCCAAGGTCCTCACGGGCGGCTTCCGCATGAGCAAGGAGCTGTTGGACGATATCCGGGTTTTCGGCAGCCACATTGTTGTCCTCATGGATATCCTTGGCCAAGTTATAGAGTGCGAGCGCTTTTTTTCCCTCGGGCTTTCCCCAGTTGCGCTTCTTGGAGTCCATTGCCACGAAAAGCTTCCAATCGCCTGAGCGTACGGCCTGTAACTGATCCATTTGGTAATAGAAGAACGCTTCGCGAGGGTGGTCCTGTGATTTGCCGCTGAGGATCGGCCAGATGTTTTTTCCATCAATGAGAGGGATCTTGGAGACCTCGCTACCGGAGATTGCGGCCGCTGTGGGTAGCAGGTCCATGGTGCAGGTGAGGGCTCCACTGGAGCTTCCAGCTGGAATTTTTCCAGGCCAGCGGACAAGGCAGGGAACTCGCATGCCGCCCTCATCGGTGCGTCCCTTCCGACCTCGCAGGGGCAGGTTGCTACCCTGTTTTTCTCTTGCGGAGCCGTTATCCGAGGTAAAGAGAACCAGAGTGTGTTTATCAATGCCTTCAGACTTGATGGTTTCGAACAGCTTTCCCATTGACCAGTCAATCTCCTGAACCCAATCCCCGTAGGCTCCGCCCTTGCTGCTACCCTTGAATTTCTCCCCGGGCACGAGGGGGAGGTGTACCGCAGTATGAGGGAGGTAGAGGAAAAATGGGTTGCTGCTGTTAGACTTAATAAATTTTACGGCTTCTGCGGTATACTGTGCGGTAATCGTAGTTTCTTTTTGCACGCGGTCCCTGATCACGGTGAGATCTCGTACGAGGGGTAAGGGGACTTCCTTGCGGTTCATGTCATTACTGTAGGGAATGCCGAAGTAATGGTCGAAGCCATGGTTGGTAGGCATGAAGTCCGGGTGATCTCCAAGATGCCATTTCCCGATACACATGGTGGAGTAATTCTGTTTCTTCAGGACTTCGGCAATGGTGACTTCTGCTGGATTTAGACCCTTACGCGCCGCAGGAAAGAGCACACAAAGATTTTGTTCGTCGACATGCATGTTGACCCGGCGCGGATAACAGCCGGTCATGAGGCTGGAGCGCGACGGGGTGCAGACGGGGCAGGTAGAATAAAAGTCAGTGAGCCGCATGCCTTCCCGGGCCATCTGGTCAAGGACGGGCGTAGCGTGCTTCTTGGCTCCGAAGGGCCCGATGTCGGCATAGCCAAGGTCATCGCAGAAGACGATAATGATATTAGGTTTCCGTTCGGCGGCCTGAACGAGAGGGGTAAAAACGAAAAGGGAAAAGAGAGAGAAAAAATAGACGACTTTCATAAACGGGGGGAGGGCAGAAAAGTTTCTCATGAGGGCTGTAGAAGGCAGGAGGTAAACCGCAGGGGGAAGAGTGAGTTACTCGTAGCGCCACTTCATAATCCATGGGTCTTCCGTGCGCTTCTGCATGGTTTTGAGTTTGGATTGATAATGAGTGAGAACAGTGGCGAACGCAGGGTCCTCTGCGAGATTACGGGCCTCGGAAGGATCGGATGAGATGTCGTAGAGCTCAAACTGCGGGCGGTTGATATAGGAGTCGACGGTGCGCTTTCCATAGGGAGCCTCGGCGCCTCTGGCAAACTGGGCTTGCCAAGAGGAAGCACGCCAGAGATCTGAGGCGAATGGGTAAGGCTGCCGCCAGGCGATATTCCAGATGAGCTTGTATTTGCGATCCCTTACGACCCGCATGGGATAATACATCTGTATTTCATGAAAGGTGTGAGAGGCTCCAATCTCGTTCCAGCCCTTGGGGCTGGCTTCTTCCAGAATGGGAACCCAGGAGCGCCCGTGATAGGCCTTTGCCGGTTTGCCCCCGTTTTCACCTGAAGGAACCTTGGCTACACCGATTAGCTTGAGAGGAGCCCGCTTCTCGGGATCGTAGGCTTTGGCAAGATCGAGGATGGACGGTGTGATATCCACATGGCTGATCATCGCATTATTCACGACCCCTCTTTTTTTTGCCTCGGGATGACGAACAATGAAGGGCACGCGTAAGCCCGCCTCGTAGACGGTGGTCTTGCCTCCCGGAAAAGCCATTCCGTGATCCGCAGTGTAGATGAGAACTGTGTTGTCCCATTGTCCGGTTTCCTTGAGCAGGCTGACGAGGTGCCCCAGTCCCTGATCGATGCGGGAGCAGCTTTGATGGTATTGTGCGATTTCGGCGCGGCACTCGGGGGTGTCCGGAAGGAAGTCGGGAACCTTGACCTTGGAGGGATCGTAAAAGACCTCCTCGATTCCCTGATGGGCTTTACGCTCCGGTTTGTTGCCAAAGAGGTCCGGTTTGAGCTCAAGGGGAGAAGTTTTGTCTACGCCTCCGCCGCGGTGGGGGTCAGAAGTACAGAAGTAGAGAAAGAAGGGCTGATCGGAGTTCTCTTGGAAGAGATCGCGGCAGCTTTCGGCCATTGACCGTGCATTGCGAGCATTGCCAGCGAGTCTCTTTTCGAACTCGAAAACCGAGACAGGAGCGACATGATATTTTCCGATCTGGGCGGTGCGGTAGCCGGCCTGTTTCATCTGGAGTGGCAGGCTGACAGCAGCCACGGCAGGGAAAGAAGCAAACTTGTGAAAGGCGTGCGTGTGCCCGTATTGGCCATTCCGATGATTGTGGAGGCCGGAAAGAATCACCGAGCGACTGGCTGAGCAGGAGGCTGTCGTTGCGAATGCATGGGTGAACCGTGTTCCCTCTGCGGCCAGGCTGTCGAGGTGTGGCGTTTTGATATCGGTGTGTCCGTAGCACCCTGCGATGGGGCTTTGGTCGTCTGTCACAAAGAGAATGATGTTCGGAGTAGCAGCTCCGGATTTGGGGCTAAAGCAAACCAGCAGGAGAGCGAGCAAAAGAAGTTTCATGCAGGACGGAGGGAATGAGCGGTGGAACATTTGATACAGTGCGTAAGATTTCGACCTTATCCATTGCGAGCTGGAACCGAAACCTGGCCCCAGGCCTCCGGGTCCCTGTAGCCCACGGTGCCGCTTTCATTCACTCGGTAGCCGCAACGTTTGACGAGGTCCTCGCCGCTTGCGAAGTCGTCTCCTGTTTCCTTGAGACGTGCACTCAATTTGTCTTCCAGCTCATCGCGCAAAGCGCGGTGGCGCAGGGAAGTGATCAGATTGCGCTGTTGGAAGGGATCGCTCTTATTGTCGAACAATTCCCACGGCCCTTTAAGGGTCCGAGTATAGGTATACCGCCGTGTTCGCACACCACGGTATTCCCGTCCACCCTGCGCTCGGGTCCACTGGCCGAACGGGCTCGGGCAGGTGATAAGCGCATGATTGTCCTCCAGCTTACGTTTTCCGCGAACCACCGCGGAAAAGTCTTCTCCGTCGACAGTTTCCGGAATTTGGAGGCCTGCGAGGCCGAGCACTGTGGGCATGATATCCGGAGTGTTGATGGGAGCTTCAATCTTGCGGGGTCTCACCTTCAGGCGAGACGGGCAGCGGACAAGGAAAGGAACCCGAATGGACTCGTCCCAGGGGCGCTGTTTTTTGAGCTGTCCCCGCGAGTGCAACATGTCGCCATGGTCAGAAGTATACACGATAATCGTGTTTTCAAGCTGTCCACTTTCCCTGAGGGCAGCAATAAGTGATCCGACGCACTCGTCCAGAGCGCTACAGTGAGCGTAGTAGCCGGCGTAGGTTGACTGTGCCTGCTTGCTGATTTGCGGAGGCACGTTTCCTCGAAGGGTCAGCTCCTTGCTGTCATAGTGGTCCAGCCACTTGGCCGGGCCAGTTCGGTAGGGAGCATGAGGGGGGCCCCAGGAGAGAAAGAGGCTGAAAGGTTTCCGGCTTTCAGACGGCGCCGCGCCATGATTCTTGATGTAGGCAACGGCGTCCCGGGTCTGCGCGTAGGCATCATACCCTTTCCAGATCTTGGGGTCTTTGCTCTCTTTATCGAAGAAGGGGGACTTATTGTAGTTGTGCGTGCACTCGAGCACCTTCCAGTAGTCAAAGCCTTTGCGGCGCTCAGGGGGTATGTAGGCCGAGCGACCGGTCCCGTCGATATGCCACTTGCCGATGTAACCGGTATCGTAGCCCGCAGCGCTCATGGCTTGGGCAATGGAGGTCGCTTTGTCGTTCAGGCGCAAATCATTCAGGAAGAGGCCATGCGAGAGAGGATATTGACCTGTGAGCAGGCTGCCTCGGTGAGGGCAGCATACAGGAATTCCCGAGACCGCATTCGTAAAGTTCACGCTCCGCTCAGCGAGGGCGTCAATATTCGGGGTGCGCACTTCCTGATTGCCCATGTATCCATGGTCCATCGCGCGCCACTGATCGGAAAAGAGGTAGAGAACGTTAGGCCTCGGGCTGGAGGTGTTGCCAGCTGCCTGATTGGCAGCGGCAACAGCAGTGGCGGTGCTGGTGAGGAAATGACGACGATTCATTGGAGCAGCCCGGAGGATCCTCCGAGGGCACAGCCATGCAAGGAAGATCGTAGGCAGAGAGCCAATGCGCTGGTGCGTAGCACAAGGCTAAGAATGCGATGTCAGCCAGACTAATGCGCTGGAGGGGGTAGCAAGTGGCTTGCTATTTTTTCTTACTATTCCGTTCGATCAGCTTGATTTTGCGCTTGAGCTGGCTGATTTCCGAGCGGGCGGTGTTGATTTTCGTGTAGACGTCTTCGGCCTTGTTTCTCCATGACTTGGCCTCGGTCAGTTTCTTCTGACTCACTTTTGGGTCTCCACCTGCTCCGCCAATCCCCTTGAAGGCATCGTCTTCGATTTCAGAGGCCTTATCATCAAGGGCTTGCGCTTCAGGCCTGAGCTTTGCAATCACCTGTTCCAGTTCGGTAATTCGCGCCATCATGGGCTGAATCTGCACATTGTCGGAGGGTGCAGATGGTGCCGCTCCAATCGGCTTCGTGGTTTCTGGCCTTGTCGTTTTTGGCTTTGTGACTTTTGGTTTTGTGGTTCTTGGTTTGGTAGCGTTAGGGCGGGTGGGGGCAGAGGGAGGCAGTCCGGCATTGGCCCGCAGTGCGGCAATAGAAGCTCGTGCCCGTGCTGCTTCGAGATCTTTTTCCCGGGAGAGGACTTCCTGAGCGCGCGAGGGGTCATAGCCAAATCTTGTCTGAAATTCTTCGGGCAGTTCTTCAAATTTAATTCTGGCGGTTCCATATTCGTGGGCGATTTTGACACCAACTTCGTCCACGCCCTTGATCACCACCTTCTTATAGGTCCGGCCCTTTCCGGTGGTAAGGGAAGCGTGCTTTTCTCCTACTGCGCCTTCCCGTTCGGTGGCCGCTTTT
>MDTA01093832.1_pt1 | contig 10631 bp, 7 predicted proteins | sample 811151 | NCBI WGS metagenome assembly MDTA01 (sample SAMN05326648, study PRJNA326480) | marine metagenome | isolation source: seawater | place: Indian Ocean: South | collected 2010 | reverse complement strand
TTCTGTTGCATCTTTAGCAGCCATTGATAGCCAATTCACAAGTTTTTTCTCTCTTTTAATACTTTCTTTAAAAGAAGGGACCCCAAGGTGGAAATCTGAAGCAAAATAGATGATGTGATTTTGTTGATTATGGTCCAAAGCTATTTATTAAATTTCTAGGGTTTACATTTTCTAGAGATAATACAAAGGTAATCTTTTGAAGAAAATTAACGTTTTTAATAATAGTATTGCCTGTATGAATTGAAGAGTTATTTATGTTCTGAGTGTGTAATAATGGAAGATAAACGCTTAAGACTTCTTTCTTATTTGCTTTTATAGAAAAATATAATCCTGCATTTAGCATAGGTTCAATTGTTTTAGATTCTTCCCATGTCCCAATTGAGGGGTCAAGGTAAGTTTCAATATTTGGAAATACACCAACATCAGAAAAAATGCCAAATGGAATTTTTGGAATTTCTATTTTTATATTGGAAGCAAGAATCCATTTTTCAGGCCTGCCAATTGAAGTGTTTACATTAAATGCTCCATGAGTATTTGAGGTTTGTTGTATTAGCATATTTGGATAACTAACATTTCTTCCAAGGTATGTTCTGTCATATAAATAATCGTTGTAGCCATCTTGTCCCTTCATTAAAAAATTGTATCTAGAACTTGAGCTGTAAAAATTGTACCCTGCGAAAAATCTTAATTCAACACCATTTAAACGCTTGTTGTAATTAACTCTGTAATTTGCTGTTAGTGACAATGAGCTAACAAGGGAAAATGATGAGTTAGCACCATATATATATCTTAAGTTTAAGCTTTTTGGAGTTAAAAATTGTTTGTTTTTAATTTGATAATCTAAAACACCGAAATAGGAGTTTTGTACAATACTTTCAAAATTTGGAGAAATACTATTCTCATCAGTTCTTATAGCCCTAAGCTTAATTTTTTGAACTGGTGAGATTCTTAAACTTTTGGATTTGAATCTAAATTCCGTAAATAGTTCGCTTTTTATCCACCTTTCTTCTGACAAAACAGGTTGATTATAGTAGCTTTTTACATTCGCTCCAAAGCTAATTCTAGTGAAAAGTTTAGTTGGATAAGATTGAAAATTAAAACCTGCAGATCCAACAATATCTTTACTGTCAAAGCTATACATTGGCATGAAGTTCCATTCAAAATTTCTTTCAAGTAAAATGGAATTGTAAAGAGAAACTCCAGCCATTAGTCGATTATAAGAATTCCAGCCAATTACTGGCACATAATAAATTGTTGAGTAATCGCTATTTTCAAGCCCTGCAAGAAGCTTAAATTTTAGCGGTGCTACTTTTTTTAGTATCCCTTTAGTCTTTATGTGATTATTAGTTGATATTAAGTCACTGGAATAATCGTTCTTGTTTAGAACTAATTTTTCTATTGAGTTGTTAAAGGTTAGCTCAATTGTTGTGTCAGCTTTAAATCCATCAATCCATTTAAAAAAGCAGCTGGAAGAGTCTATACCGACACCTGAAATTGAAATAGGAGCATTAAAACCAGTTTTATTTTTCAGCTTAAGGGAATAGTTGTCTTCGGAAACTTTTTTAATTCTAATGATTTTATAATCTATTTTTTTTGTAGAACCAATGTAATCATCAAAAAACCAGTTTAAATTTTTATTGGAAACTTTTTCAAAAACATTTTTAATGTCCTTTGGTTGAGGGTGCTTAAATTTCCATTTTTCAAAATAAGAGCGCATGCAAAAATCAAATATGCTATCTCCAAGATATTCTTTAAGGTAGTTAAAGCCTAGTCCAGTTTTTCCATATACAATAATTCCATAATTCATGCTAGTGTATTTACTAGAACCCATTTGTATAGGCTGATCGTTGTTTCTGGAAGCGTTAAACTTATACCCTAGCTGCATAAGAGAGCTGCCGCCTAAATTTAGTGTTCTTAAAAGGCTGTTTCCAAAAATATTGTTGTTGTCCCCGTACTTTTTGTTCATGTGCCTATACTCAACAAAGGAATTTATTCCTTCATCCATCCAAGCATTATCTCTTTCGTTTGAACCTAAAATTCCATAAAACCAATTGTGTCCTACTTCATGAGTGATTACCTCATCATGAAAGTAGCTATTTCCAGATTCTCCAATAACGGTAATATTTGGATATTCCATGCCTCCTCCTGCACTTATAGATCCATCAACTGCTGTAACATGGTTGTAGGGATAATCTCCAACCCAAAGAGAATAGTTGTATGTAGCATCATTAATGTGTTCAATGGCTTTTTCCCAAAGCTCAAATTCATTATTGGTAAACATTGCCCAGGTATTTACTTTTCTTTTAGAGTGAGGAAGTTCAACTTCGCCTTTTAAAACATGATACCTTTTGTCGGCAAACCAAGCAAAATCATGTACATTTTCTTGATGAAAGTGTAGTGTTTTAGTGTTGGAACTACTTTCTGGAAAGGACATGTCTGTACTATAATTCTGAGAGGTTATAATTTTTTTTGTTTGATCAACTTTTTTTAGTAAAAATGCCCTCTCATTTTCACCATCAATTAAATCACCAGTTGCTCCAACAACATAATTTTCTGGTAAGGTTATTTTCACATCATAAGTTCCGAATTCAGAGTAAAATTCTCCTTGACTTAAATAGGATAATGGGTGCCAGCCGTTTTTATCATAAACCGCTGGTTTTGGAAACCACTGTGTAATTTGATAAGATTGTCCTATGTGGCCAAGTCTAGAAAAGATTCCAAGAGGGATTTTAACCTTAAAAGGGGTGCTTATGGTAATGGTCTCAGAAGGTTGTAATGATTGGTGTAAATAGACAACAGCAATATCTATTTTGTTGTTCAAGTAGCTCCATCTTAAAGGCTTTTCGTTGGAACTAAAATTAAGTGAATCAATATATCCTTTATTCTTTGACTCAGAAAATCGAAATTCTAGTTCACCATTTTCTAAATCGTGTTTGGCCATTTCGGTACTATTGTTTTTGTATGCGTTAGGCCAAAGATGGATAACAATTGAATCTAAAGATTGCGGTGAATTATTGGTATAGTCTATTTTTTCAAATCCAGAAAGTTCATGTTTTTCATCGTTAAGAGATACTTCAATGTAAGTATTTACTTTTTGTTGAAAATAATCATCTTGAGCATGATTTAGAAAAACAAAAAAAAACAAGAATTGTAGAAAATAAAACGTCCTCATTTATACTAATTGTTAGCTCCCAAATAGCTCTTTAAGTTTTGCTTCTAGGGAGGGGCCTCTTAGGTTTTTGGCTATTATTTTACCTTCTTTATCGATTAAAACCGTATAGGGGATTCCTCTAAATCCATAGATTTTTGTTGCTTCAGTTCGCCATTGTTTTAAATCACTTACATGATTAGGCCAGGATAAGTTATCTTGCTTTATTGCATTCACCCATCTTTCTACATTATTATCTAATGAAACACTAAAAACAGTAAACCCTAAATCTTTGTATTTATTATAGAGTTTTACCACATTTGGATTTTCCATTCTACAAGGTTTACACCATGAAGCCCAAAAATCTATAAGTACGTATTTACCCCTTAAAGATTTTAAAGTAATGAGTTTTCCTTCTGGATTGTTAAAATTAAGTTCAGGTGCAGAGTTACCAATAGCTGTTAAGTTTTTTAGTTCCTGTTGCTCTTGTTGTTGTTTCTGTTGAGCCTCTAGCTGTTTTTCAATCTGATCTACTTGCTTGCTAAAGGCAATTTGATATTCCGATTCAGGAGCAGACTTTAATAGCCCATCTCTAATGGTTTTATAAAGTGAAAAATCTTGTTGAGGATTTAATGAGCTTGCGGTAATTATTACAGCTAGTGTGTATTGATTTTTTACAATAAATTTATTTCTAATGGATTTGAAGTTGTTATCTATACCATCAATAATTGTTTTAATGCTGTCTTTGTTAAGCTTTGATGTTGGATCTTGGTATTTATTTGTTTCAACATTTCTTTTTTTCTGGTAGTTAGTTATGATCTTAACATAGTCCTCAATAACATCGCACTCGTGACTTCCTTGAACATTGTAAATGGTTCCAAAATCTTGAACATTTGAATTGAAATTGATTACCGTATTGTCTTTGTTGTCTAAAATTAACAGAGCAATTTCATTTTTTTCTTTTCCAGAAATACTTAAAGAAAAAAAGTTTTTTTCTAAAACCGATAAGTTAAAACTGAACTTTCCATTTTTTTTTATGGTTGCAGAATCAATTAGTACACTTTTGTCATTTTTAAATGTTTGAAGATAAATAGTGCGTCCTTCTCCATTTTTAATTACTCCATTAATTTCAACATTGGTTTCTTTAGCAAACCCACTAAAGCATGCAATTGAAATAAATAAAACAAGAAGTCGTTTAAGTGTTTTCATAATTATAGTAATTCGATAAGTTTTTGTTCTAATTCTGTTCCTCTAAGACCTATTTCTACAATGTTCCCGTTTTTGTCAATAAGAAAAGTTTGAGGGATACTTCTAATTAAATATTTGGCAGCTCCCAAAGATTGCCATCCTTTTAGGTCACTGACATGATTTTCCCAAATTAATCCGTCTTGAACAATCGCTTGTGTCCATTTTGTTTTTTCTTTATCTAAAGAAAAACTATATATGTCAAACCCTTTGTTTTTGTATTTATTGTACAAACTAACAACAAATGGATTTTCTCTTCTGCAAGGGCCACACCAAGAAGCCCAAAAATCAAGTAAAACAACCTTCCCTTTTAAACTAGATAGCGAAATTAAGTTGCCGTTCTGATCTGGAAAATTTAATTCTGGTGCTGGTTTCCCAATTGCTATTCCAGCAGTTTCCATTTCTTGTTGTTGTTGTTGTTGCATTGACTTTTGCTGCTTTAACATTTCAATTTGTTGATTGGCTTTATTCATTGTAAGTATTGAAGCTTGATGAAAAGCAGTGTTTGGAAAATGTGTTGATATGGATTCGGCAACGATTTTAAGTAAGTATTGTTCTTCTAAAAAATTAGTAATATCATAAAGAGTAATAAAAATAGAAGGCGATTTTCTGTTGTTAAGAATGAAGTCTTTTTTTATGGTGTCAAATTCAGTTTTAATGTTCTTAGCCTGCTTCATGAGTTTTTCCCTTTTATCATTTTCTTCAAAAGGAAGGAGGTTTAATTTTTTTTGTACTTCATTTATCTTATTTATTGTAGCCAATCTTTTGTGTAAATAGTTTTTTAGAAGAACTGAGTTTTCAGAACCATCAATAGAGTAATTGAAATCAGCTCTTCCATATTCACTATTTATACTTATTTCATCGCCTTTTTCTGCAATAAAAAGCAAAAGATTTTGTTGATTTTCTCCAAGGCCTAAAATGCTGAATTTATCAGAAAGTAAACAATTGAAATTTATTTCATCTTTATTGAAAGTGGCTGAATCTATTATTTTAGGTTGATCTTCCCCTAGATTGTACAAATAATAGTTTTTCCCATCTGCATTTTTAATACTTGCTTTTATTTTGGTTTTAATATTATTTACTTTTTCATTATTTGCTTCACTAGGCTCATTTGTTTGCGTATCGTTGGAGCAACTTAAAAAAAGAAGTAGAAGAATTAGAAAGGGGTTAGTTTTCATTTTTTATCAGTTTGTTTAGTAAAATAGATGAGGATTTGGGGTCTGCAGTTCCTTTAGAAGCTTTCATTATTTTTCCCATAAAAAATCCTGTTAATTTTTTTTCTCCATTTTTAAACCTTGTTGTTTCACTAGGGTTTTCTTTAAAAATAGTTAGAATAATGTTTTCTAATTCATTTTCATCATTTTTTGATAACCAGCCTTTTTCTTTGGCGATTTCTTCAGGAGATCCTGTTGGTGTTTTTAGCATTTCAGGGAAAAGTTGCTGGCTAGCAAGAGAATTGCTAATATTCCCCTGGTCAATCATATCGATAAGTGAAACCATATTTTCAGCACTTATTGGAAATTGATTAATAGTAGTAGCAGTATGGTTTAAATAGGATTTTATACTCCCCATTATCCAATTAGCAGCAGCCTTGTAGTTAGTTGTAATACTAATCATTTTCTCAAAATAAAGTGCAATATCTTTGTTTTCAGTAAGATTAGTAGAATCGTAATCAGAAAGCCCAAGTTGATGATGGTATTTTTTGTATAGCTCATTTGGAAGAGGAGGGAGGGACTTTTTAACTTCTTCAATATATTCTTTCGAAAGAATAAGTGCGGTTAAATCTGGCTCAGGGAAATACCTATAATCATGTGCAGACTCTTTGGTTCTCATGCCAATTGTTTTTCCAGTTGAAGCATCAAAATTTCGAGTTTGTTGAGCAATTTTTTCACCGTTATTCAGAAGTGATGCATGACGACATATTTCATAATCTATTGATCGTTGCACATTTCTTATTGAGTTAAGGTTTTTGATTTCAACCCTTTGGCCAAATGTATTGCTGCCAATTGGCATAATAGAAATATTTACATCACATCTCATGCTCCCTTCTTCCATGTTTCCATCACAAATTTCTAAATAGCGAAGAAGTTTTCGAACTTCAGTAACGTAATTATAGGCTTCTGTACTTGATTTTAAATCAGGTTCAGTTACAATTTCGATAAGAGGAACTCCAGCTCTATTTAAATCTATAAGTGAGTTAAATGGATCTTGGTCATGAATACTTTTTCCGGAGTCTTCTTCCATGTGAATCCTAGTGAGATTAATGGGTTTTTCATTTCCAGATTCATCTTTAATGATGATATTACCTCCCCTGCAAATTGGAGTTTTATCTTGAGTAATTTGGTATCCTTTAGGAAGATCAGCGTAGAAATAATTTTTTCTATCGAAATGCATTTTTGTTGTAATTGATGAATTACATGCTAGCCCCATTTTAACAGCATAATTGACTACTTTTTTATTGAATCTAGGAAGAGTTCCGGGGTGTCCTAAAGAAACAGGTGAAATTTGTGTATTGGGAACACCACCGTATTCATTAATGTCACTGCAAAAAGCTTTGCTATTTGTTTTAAGTTGAGCATGGATTTCTATACCAATTACTGGTTCATATTTTTCTAGCGCTTGGGATAATTTCATTAGAATTATATTGTTTCTAGCATTTGCTTAATAATAACAGTAAGTTTTTTCTCAGCTTTAGCTGCCACTTGCTGAACTTCATGGTGAGTAACTTCAACAATTCTTCCAGGAACTCCTAAATCAGTAATAACAGAAAACCCGAAACAGGGTATTGACATGTGTCTTGCAGCAATTACTTCAGGAACTGTACTCATTCCAACAGCATCAGCCCCAATAGCTCTGGTGTAAAAATATTCAGCTGGGGTTTCAAGTGTAGGCCCCGTAAGACCAGCATAAACGCCTTTTACTAGGTTAATTTGATTTTTAGCAGCAATTTTCTCTGCAAGGGAAATTAATTCTTTACTGTAAGCTTCGCTCATATCTGGAAATCGAGGTCCAAGCTCATTAATATTAGGACCAATTAGTGGGTTAGTAGGGAATAGATTGATATGATCAGAGATGACCATAATGTCCCCAATTTCAAAAGATGGATTTACTCCTCCACATGCATTGCTAACTATAAGTTTTTCAATTCCTAAGTATTTCATTACTCTTACCGGAAAAACTACTTCATTCATTGAGTAGCCTTCGTAAAAATGAAATCTTCCTTGAAGTGCGATTACTTTTTTACCTCCAAGTTCCCCAAGAATAAGTTTTCCGCTATGTCCTTCTACAGTAGATACAGGAAAATTAGGAATTTCTTGGTAAGGTAAAGCGTGGCTAGTCTCAATTTCGTTAACTAGACCTCCTAAACCTGTTCCAAGTATAATGCCAATTTCAGGGTTGAAATCAGTTTTTTCTTTAATAAAGGTAGCTGTATCCTTAATTGTTTGCAGCATAATTGATTAGTTTTTGATCAAAAGTTTCTTTTTCTGAAATAAATTCAATTTTAATTGGAATATAATAAACAGGAAGAGAATTAAATTTCTTTAATCCTTTTAGTCTCATTGCATCTTTTTCGGTAGTTAAAATTATTTTATTTCCTGTTGCGAAGGTATCAAATATTTCAGAAATTTTATCAGCATCTTTATTTGAGAATGGATAATGGTCTCGATAGTTGAGGTGTTTGAAATTTAATTTTTCGTTTTTTAGTTTACTTGTAATTCCTTCAGTTGATGCAATTCCTGTAATGAGTAAAATAGTGTAGGATGAGTCTAAACTAATTCTAGAAGAATTAAATAAGGGAGTAATTGCTCCGTATTTTGTTTTGGTAAAGTAGACTTTTGCATTAGTTGATATTGCTTTTTCAACTATCTGCATTTGAGATTTTGTAATTTTTTCTGGACATTTAGTGATTATAATAATGTCTGCTCTTTTACTTTCTTTAGCAGATTCCCTTAAGTATCCAACAGGGAAGATAAAGTCTTTATAGAAGGGACTATTGTACTTGGTAAGTAGTATGTTTAAACCAGGTTTAATTGCTCTATGTTGATAAGCATCATCTAGTACTATTAAATCTATTTTTGGGTAATCGTATAGTATGTTTAATACTCCTTTTACTCTGTTGTTTTCAACAGAAACCTTTACTGAAGGAAATTTACATTTAATTTGAAGGGGTTCATCACCAACTTCAGTATAATTAGCTGTAGGTTTCACTTCTATATAAGAAGCTGTTTTTCTTCCATATCCTCTACTTAGTACTGCAATTTGAAAGTCTTTTTTTAATAGATTAATGATGTATTCACAATGAGGTGTTTTACCCGCACCTCCCATTGACAAATTACCAACGTTTATAATTGGTAGGTCAAATTCAGTTGACTTAAAGACTTTTTTATTGAAAAGAAAGTTTCTTACACTTGTGATTAACCAATAAAGTGCAGCAAACGGGAACAATATAAATCTCAATGGTTTCATTGTGTATATTTGGTTCAAAAATAAACATATGAAGGTTAAAGATGTAATAAATTACTTAGACTCTATTGCTCCGCCTGAATTTCAAGAGGGATACGATAATTCTGGGTTAATTGTTGGTTCTCCCAATTCTTCCCTAACTGGAGTGTTGGTTTGTTTAGATTGTATTGAAGATGTTGTTCAGGAAGCAATAGATAATAATTGTAATCTTATTGTTGCACATCATCCAATTATTTTTAGAGGGTTGAAAAAGATAAATGATTCAACTTATATTGAAAGAACAGTGGTTAAAGCAATTAAAAATGACATTAATATTTTTGCGATTCATACCAATTTAGACAATGTTATTTCTGGTGTAAATGGTAGAATTGCTGATCGATTAGGTCTTGTTAATAGAAGAGTATTGCATCCAAAAAGTAGTTTATTAGTTAAATTGGTTGTTTTCTGTCCAAATACTTCATCAGAAAAGGTTAGAAAAGCTATGTTTGATGCAGGTGCTGGAACCATAGGAGATTATTCTAATTGTAGTTTTAACTCTAATGGTGAGGGAACTTTTTTTCCTGGAGATTCTTCCACCCCATATGTTGGTAAGGTGGGTAAATTACATAAAGAATCTGAAATTAAAACTGAGGTTATATTACCCAAACACCTTCTTTCGGGTGTATTGGATGCTATGCGAAAAGCACACCCTTATGAGGAAGTTGCTTTTGATGTTTACCCATTGGAAAACACCTTTAATGTTGGATCTGGCTTAATTGGTGAGCTGGAAAAACCAATCGATGCTCTAGAATTTTTTAAAAAAATAAAAAATCAATTAAATACTCAATTGGTTAGACATACCAATATTTGTAAAGATCAAATTAAATCGGTAGCAGTATGTGGTGGTGTAGGAAGCTTTTTGCTAAATAAAGCAATTGCCGCAAAAGCAGATATTTTCATAAGTTCAGACTTTAAATATCATGAGTTTTTTGATGCTGATAATCAGTTAATTATAGCTGATATTGGACATTTTGAAAGCGAACAATATACAATTGATTTAATTGCTGAAGGATTAAAGGAAAATTTTTCTAATTTTGCAATCCGTTTAACGGGTGTAAATACAAATCCGATTAATTATTTATAAAATGGCAAAAACAAAAAAAACAACTCCAGAAGAAACGCTAAGAGCATTATATAATCTTCAAGTTATCGATTCTAAAATTGATAAAATGCGAGAGGTAAGAGGTGAATTACCCTTAGAAGTACAAGGGCTTGAAGATGAGCTTGCAGGTTTGGAAAGTAGAGTAGAAAAAATTAAAGCTGAAATCGAGTCATTTGACAGCTCAATAGCTGATAAGAAAAATACTATTGCTGAAGCTAAAGAGGCAATTAAAAAATATGCTGAGCAACAAAATAAAGTTCGAAATAATAGAGAATACGATTCTTTAAATAAAGAAGTTGAGTATCAAGATCTTGAGATGCAACTTGCAGAAAAAAGAATTAAGGAATACAAGTTCAAAATTGAAAGCAAGAAAGAAACCTTAGATGAAGCTAAAGCTTTGCATGATGAAAAGAAAAATGCTTTAGAGCTTAAAAAGAAGGAGCTTAAAGAAATTGTTTCAGAAACTGAAAAAGAAGAGGAAATCCTTCTTCAGGAATCTGAAAAAGCAGGCAAATCCGTTGAGGAAAGATATTTACGTACGTACAAAAGAATAAGAGGTGCTGCTAAAAATGGATTGGCAGTCGTTCCTGTTGAAAGAGGAGCTTCAGGTGGTTCATTTATTAAAATACCTCC
>MDTA01089290.1_pt1 | contig 10632 bp, 8 predicted proteins | sample 811151 | NCBI WGS metagenome assembly MDTA01 (sample SAMN05326648, study PRJNA326480) | marine metagenome | isolation source: seawater | place: Indian Ocean: South | collected 2010 | reverse complement strand
TAGGAATTTTTTTTGTTTTAGCTGCTAGTAGATTTATTCCTCACCCCCCAAATTTTACAAGCTTAATAGCTTTGAGTTTTTATATTCCTATATTTCTAGGCATCAGGTTTATTCCAGCACTATTAGTTTGTTTTGTAATAACAGATATAATAATAGGTTTTCATGCATTAACTTTATTTACTTGGGGAAGTGTGGTTTTAATTGGATTGATACCAAAAATTTTCAATCAATCAATAACTTATAGAATTTTTGGATGTATTGTTGGTGCATTTATATTTTTTTTAATAACAAATTTTGGGGTTTGGTTAATAGGTAGTTACGGATATTCATTAAATGGTCTAATAAGTTGCTATATTTTGGCTTTGCCATTTTTTGGAAATACATTGATTGCAACAATTATTTACTCCTTTCTAATTGAAGCAGTCTACTTTATATATCTTAAAAATTACTTAAAAAAAGTAAATTAAACTCAAAATTTAAAAAATTTAATGAATATATTCATTTCTACAGGCCAAAATAAGTCTGTTAAAACATCTAAATTTTTAAGATTTCTTTTAAATAAAAAAATTTTTAAAATTGAGCTATCAGCTGGGCCATATGAAAAAAATATACTAGATAAAATAATTAAATTTAAAAAAAATATACAAATACATAATTATTTTCCTGTTCCAAGAAATCCATTTATAATTAATTTAGCCTCAAAAAATGAACTTATATATAAATTAAGTGAAAACCATTTAAAAAAATCTATTAATTTTACAAAAAAAATTGGTAGTAAAGTTTTTAGTTTCCATGCAGGCTTTCTGGTAGATCCAAGGGTAAAGGATTTTGGGAAAACCTTGAGCAAATTTAAAACAAATAATAAAAGTGAAGTGATGAAGTTGTATATATATAGATTAAATCGACTTGCTGATTATGCAAAAAAAAGAGGTGTTATACTGTTAATTGAAAATAACGTTATTACAAAAAAAAATCTTAATAGATTTGATAAAAACCCATTTCTTATGACAAATTTTAGTGATACTAAAAAAATTATGGAAAATACAAGAGAAAATGTAGGTCTATTAGTTGATGTGGCACATTTAAAGGTTTCTGCAAAAACATTAAATTTTAATCCTAAAAATTTTTTGATTAAAACTAATAAGTGGACAAAAGCATATCATTTAAGTGACAATGATGGAAATTCAGACTCCAATAAAAATATCAAAAAATCAAGCTGGTTTTGGAAATACTTAAATAAAAAAGCTATTTTTTATACACTTGAACTTAAAAATTTAAGAATACACAACATAAAAAATCAAATCAAACTAACAAATTCAAAATTAAACAATTAATTGTGAAAAAAAAAAATAAAGGATTGTGGTTATTTGGATTGTCGGGTTCTGGAAAAACAACTTTATCAAAAAAAATTTCTAAGTATAAAAAAAAATCATTTATTATTGATGGAGATATGGTGCGCGACCTTATTAGTTTTGACCTTAGATATAGAAAATCTGATAGAATTATTCAAAACAAAAGAGTTTTAGGGATTGCTAAACTAGTGATTAAAAATGGATATTACCCTATCATTTCAAGTGTATATTTGGATCCAAAAATTTCTAAAAATGCTAAACAAAATGGTATTAAAATAATAAATGTTGTAACAACGAATAAAAGAGTTAATAGGAAGCTTTTAAATAAAAAGAATGTTGTCGGTAAATCGATTATACAACCAAAAATTAATTGTAAAATTATAAATGTCTAAAAATATTAAAACGAACTGGGATTATTCTTCGTTAGCAAAGCATTATGACTTAAGAGCTAATTATTCTGAAAAATTAATTAATAAAATTTTAAAAAAAATAAAATGTAATGCTTACTACCCTGTTGCTGACATAGGAGCTGGAACTGGTAAACTAACTAAACTATTGTGTAGAAACAAATTAATAGTCAGCGCAGTTGAACCTAATAAAAATATGAGATTTTATGGGAAAAAAAATACAAAAAATTTTTTAAATGTTAATTGGTCTATTGGAACAGGCGAGCAAAGTAATCTAAAATCTAACAGCTTTTACTGTGTTTTCTTTGGATCATCTTTTAATACTTTAGATTACAAAAAAGCTTTTAAAGAAATAAAAAGAATTTCAATTAATAGGGGTTACTTTTGCTGCATGTGGAATCATAGATTTCTAAAAGATAATCATCAAAAAGAAATTGAAAAAATAATCAAAACATACATTCCTGATTATAGCTATGGTGATAGAAGGTTTGATTATAAAAAACTTCTTAATAAAGAAAAGTCTTTAACTGAAATTGTAAAAGTGACACAAAGATTTTCTGTAAAAATGAAAAAAAATAATCTAATTAAAGCCTGGAGATCTCACGGTACTTTAAAAAGAAATTGTAAGAATAAGGATCAATTTAACAAGATTATAAAATCAATAACTTTATATATAAACTCATTAAAGAAGAGTTATGTAGAAGTACCCTATGATAATGTGGCTTATATAGCTCGATTAAAATAAATTTATATCTTTTTTTAAATATTTCAGATCTTTATAATTATCTACTTCATACCAATAGTATTTAGATGGGTAATATTTATACTCTGATATTTTTGACTTTATCGATTTATTAATGAACTCAGTAAGACTAATTTTTTTGTTATTTAAAGAAATATAAAATTTATTTAAATTATTAAATGTTTTTTGATTAATTTTTAAAATTCCCATATACTGAAATTTAGGTAATTTATCTCCAATTTTATCTCCGATAGATTTAATTTTACCTTTTGAAACTTCTAAATCTTCAGCATCTTTTTTTATATTTTTCAGATTTTTATATCTTTTTTTCCAAGATTTCAGCCAATTAGAATTTACTGGGATAACATTTCCTTTTATCTTCTTAATTTTATCAATAATTTTTTTATCAAAAAAAATGTCACCATAAACGATTATTAAATCTCCTTTTATTAATTTTTTTTTAACTAGCATTAAAGACTCGACCATATTTGTATTTAAATAATTTTTATTTTTTACAAAATGAACTTGATTTTTTTTAAAATATTTTTCAATCAAATGAGATTTGTATCCAGTTGAAATTATATTATTCTCATTTTTTGAGAGATTTTTACAAATAAAATCTAACAATGTTTTATTTTTATTAATTTTTGTAAGACATTTTGGTCTATCTTTGGTAAACTTTCTTAATCTAGATCCTCTACCAGACGCTAATATAATAAAGTTCATAAATATTTGCCTATAAACTTAATATCAAATTTTTTAACTTGATTATATCTTTCGGGGTGCCACATTATACAAAATATTTTTCTTTTTTTATGCTTAAAAGCTTCTATTGAGCCATCAAGAGACCAAGCAATTTTCTCAAGTTTATTACCAAGTATAACAACTGAATAATCGTGGTAGCTATTTACAGTTATGCTTTTTCCTGAAAAAAACTTAACTAGATGTTTTTTTTTAGTATGATTTGGTTTTTTTATAATTTTTGATTTAAAAAAATTTGCTACATATTGGGCCCCATGACAAATACCCAAAAATTTAATATCATTTTTTAAAGCTAAATTAAAATAGAAATTATCTAGTTTTTTTCTAAATTTATTTGGTGGATTGTTATTTAGTATTGTTATTGTATTTCCACCAGAGGAAACAATTAAATCTAATTTAGATTTTATTTTGGTATTGTATAAAATTTCAATTTTATAATTTGGAAAACATTTTTGAAAGAAATTTATTAAATTATTATCAATAATAAAATTTATTTTCTTTCTTCGACTTATTACGGTAGGTATTAGACCAAGTATTTTTTTCATACACGTGATAAAATTTTTTTTTCGCAATTAAGGTATAAAATATTATTTTTTATAAGTTGTTGAAATTTTTTTTCGCCTATTCCAATTGCTGCTGGTATACTAAATTCATTACATCTTATACTCATGTGTGAGTTTGGTCCTCCAAAAGCAGTTATAAGCCCTTTTATTTTGTGGTTAAATATAAATTCAAAACCAGGATCAGCATTTTCAATACAAATAATTTTATCATTTATATTAATTTTTTTTGAGACATCATTTAAAAAAATTAATTCAGAAGTAATCGTTTTATTTGTAATAAATGTAGGTGAAGCGTTTTTTTCCTCAAAATAATAAATATTTTTGGAATTTGTTATGATATTTGGTAAATTAAAATTAATATTATAATCATATTCCTTTTTATTTTTTAAACATAATCTATTAAGACCTACATCTATATTCTCATGAGAAAATTTATTATATAATATTAAAATTTCATTAAAGTCTAAGTACTGTAAATTATTCTGATTTAAACCAATTCTTGAAAATAATATTCTGAGTTGATTAAAAATTTCATCTATAATTTTTGTAAAAAAAAGTTTTGAAGCTTCTCTCTCAGCAATTGAAGATTTAATAAATGTAATTAATTCCTTTACTTTTATATTAAAACCTTTTTTTAAAAGATGATTGTTAATTTCTTTATATTGATTTGAAGTAAAATTAAATTTTTTATTAATACTTTTATTTGTAGTTTTTTTACCAAAATATAAATTAAAATCTTGCATGTAATTCTTATTAGAAATTTCATATGTGTTAGGTCTTAAATGCCCAAATTTTCTAAGAAATTCAGATTTTCTGTTTCTGGATAAAAGAGTGTTCATCTCTGTGGAAATTGAATTTAAGCTTTCAAGAAATAAATCTTTATCTTTTTGATTAATTATTTTTAATTCTACAAAAGAATTTAAAAACTCCACACCTATGAAACTCATTCTAGCAATATTAGCAAATGGCAAAGTACCATGGTTAATACACAAATCAGATAAGAGATAAATTTTATTTATTGTTGACGCATCAGATTTTTTAATTTTTAGAAATAATTTCTCTCCATTTTTATATTTTTGAATATTCGAGTTTAATTTAGAAATGATTGACTCTGTTAAAATTTTATATTTCCTTATTACCTTTAATACTTCAGTTTTACTTAATTTTGAATTGCTTAATATTTTTCTATATTTATTTATATTTAATGATATACAGTTAATCACAAGCTTACTTTCAATTTTATCAAAATAATAATTAGTATTTTTTTTAAATTCTTTTAAATAAAAGTTAACAAGCTTATTATTTATTTTTTTTGTTAATGAATTTGTTAAAAAAGAATTAATATCAGTTCTAACATCAATATATGGTGTGCCTAAAAAAGAGTATAAAAGTGGTGCATTTGACAAATCATTATATCCAAGATCAGCTCTACTTTTTGCCCATATATTGTCTGTGATTAGGTATTTATACAAAGAAATAGATAAAGGTTTAGGCTTTAGCCCAATTATCTCTGCAGGATTCCAATCAGTCATTGTTGAAAAAAATCTTTCTTTGCCAAGTAATAATGATTTTTCAGTTTGCATTTTGAGTAATTTTTTTCTAAATCCTTGAGTGATTTTTTGAAATTAATATTTTTATTAAAAATATCTAAGTTAAGCTGCCTAACCTGGAGAATATAAATTTTTTCTTTTAACGTTAGAAATTCTACATCTAAGTTTTTACTTAAAAAATATTTTTCTAATTTTCTTATAGTTTTATCAATTAAATTTATTTTCTTTTTTTGAAATGAAATTTTTGCCTCTTTAAAATAATAAATTATTTTTCCATTTTCTTTGCCTGAAGTAATAATTGAAGTTTGGCTTGAATCATTAAAATTTATTGTCCTAAATGGTGCTCCATTTTTTGGATCCTTAGTGAATATCACTCCTACTGAATCAGCATTATTTATATATTCTTGAACAATTATAAACTGATTTTTTCTTTCTCCATAACTTGCAAAAACTCTTGAAATAGCATTATTTAAATTTCTATAATCATTTTTTGAAATATTTGAAATTGATAAATATTTTCCTGCATTGGTAAATTTTGAATCCTCATCATTTGATGCAGATCTAACTATTATCTTATGATCAAAAAAAGTTTTAATTTTATTGAGTATTTGTCTTTTTTGTCTTTTGTATTCATTATGATTAAAATAAATAAATTTAGGAACATTAAATTTTTTGCTAATTTTTTTAATATTTAAAATTTTTTTAGGTAAATTTTTCATTATTTTATTTTAAAAAATTTATATTATTTGTAATGTTTAAATATGTATTATTTCAAAATAAATATCAAATAGATGATTAAAAATAAGAATGAAACACTAGAGACTAAAAAAATATGTTTTATTTTTGCTTATGGAAGAACAGGCTCTTCTGGACTACACAGCTGTTTAGATAATCATTATCAAATCCTAACATTACCCATGGAGCTTAAATTTCATCAAATGTTTAATTTGTCAAAACATTTGAAGTCTACTGAAAAGGTTTTTAATTTTTGGATCGAAAAAACAAAATTAAAAAGGTTTAAAAATAATATTTTATATGGAAATTATAAAGAAAAATTTACAAATTTAGATTTTAATTTTTATAAAAAAAAATTTAAAAAGTTTCTGTATTTTTATGGACTCTCTAGAAAAGGAGTCTTTTATGCCATTCATCATGCTTATGCTGTATCCATTGGATTAAATATTAAAAATGTAAAGGTAATTGTCGAGTTTTGTGCTGGAAGCTTAAATTTAGATTACGCATCAGAAGATTTTAATGATTTTAAAGTAATAAATGTAATGAGAGATTTTAAATCAGCTTTCAGCTCTGAAAAATTATTGCTTTTAGAAAATCATAGTTTTATTCATTATTTTAACAAGAATAAGTTACCAGCGATTTTTCATTATAATAAAATGCTAGAAAGAAAAATTTATAACCTAAATTATATTGAAAAAAAAAATAAAAATATTTTAACTATAAATACCGAAGATTTTCATCAAAATAACAAAGAAGAAATTTCTAAAATTGTGAATTTTTTAGGAATAGAATTAAAAAATTCTTTATTTGAAAATACTTTGGGCGGACATAAGTGGGATGGAAATAGCTCATTATTAAAATCTGTAAAAACAGGACATTACAATCCCATGAGCAATATTAACCTGGCATTAAATGAAAATGAAAAAATTATAATTAATTTTATTTTTAGAAAGTTTTACTTAAAATTTTATAATAAAAATTATAAATTTATTGGGAATATAAGTTTTATATTTAATCTTTTTAAAAATTTCAAATATGAATTTGATTACAAAACTAATTCTTCTATCAAATTAAACTATTTTAAATACTTATATGTCTTTTTAATTTCTTGTGTTGCATATTTGCCAATAAGAATAAGGATTCTAATTTTAATTTTAAAACTTAAATATAAGAAGAATCGTCTAAACATCAAAAGTGCGAATACTGACATAAATAGTGATAAAAGAAGTGAAAAACTTCTTCGCCAAAGATCCAAAAATATATTTTTTTTTATTTGTGGAGCGGGAAAATGTGGAACTACATTGGTAAAGTGTATTATAGATGGTCACAAAGATGTAAATGTTTATCCAGTAGAATTAACAAATTTAATTTATCAACTTAATAGACTCAAAAAAGATAAAAATAAGCAAAAGTGTTATGATTTTTGTGAAAAGTTTTTAAAATTAAAAAAAGAAAAAATAGGTGTCTTAACAGATGAAATTTATATTAATTTAAATAAAAGTTTAGAAAAAATTCTAAATATTATCAATAATCACCTGTTTCTAAATGATAAACCAACAGTGTTTGACGTTACTGACCCTTCTTCATTAAAATACTTAAAAAATTTTAAAAAATCCAAAGTTATTCATTTAATACGGAATCCTGTGGATTCTCTTAATTCACAATTTTTTGAAAGATATATCAAATTTAAAAATATAACATCTTTAAACAAATGGGTAATTAATTCCCATCTAGAAAGAATGAAAGAATCTTTTTTAAACTTAAATAAAATTTCTAATGATAAAAAATTTCATAATAGATATTTATTAATAAAACTTGAGGATCTTCAGGAAAAGAAAAGCTTAAATATCAGGTTAATTTGTAAATTTTTAAATTTAAAATATTCTAAAAATTTATATCAACTTACATTATCAGGTAAAAATTACTACGCAGCTTCAAATCTTCAGCAAACAAATAAAATAAAAATATTAAAGCATAAGAAAAACTATTTAACAAAATTTGAAACATCACTAGCAAATAATATAATATATTCAGACCGTTATTATAAACTTAATAAAAAAATAAATATCAATTTTACATATTTTGAATTTATAAAAAGAAATTTAAAATATATGCTTCAATTTAATTTATTAAGATTCTTTATTTATTCTTATTTTGGTATTATTTTTGAAAAATATAAATTAAAAAGAAATTAATATTTATCTTTAACAATATTATATAAAGAGAGTAGTTTATTTTTTTTGAAATTATTCAATTTGGAATTAAAAAAATTGATATTTTCCTGAACTTTATTTGAATACCACCATTGTTGTAATTTATTTTTATCATGAACAACATTCAGATGATTGATTGCTTTATTTTCATCAACAAAAAGAATATTTGCTTCAATTAATTTTTCATAAATATATCTATAATCTGAACTTATGTTTTGAAGTTTAGTAAAATTTATATAAATACAGGGTTTTTTAATATTTAATAATTGAAAAAAAGAAGTTGCCTCGTATGTAAAGATCGTCAAATAACTTTCATTCAATATTTTTTCAAGTCGATTCATAGAATTATCAATTTTTATTCTTGGATGATTATCTTGCCAAAATTTTTTCTCATTTAATAAATTAAATTCATCTTTATGAGATCTTATAATTATTTTTTTATAAATATCTTTATTGAGTCTATTAAGAAAATCTGAATTTTTATTAATATAATTTAAAAAACTTGAAGTTTCATCATAATAGGTAATTGCAGATTGAGGCCCAAGAATTAATGAAATTTTATTATGTGATTTGGCAAACTTCAATTCATTTTTGATAAAATTAAAACCTATAATATTATTTTTTCGCCTGTACCAGCCCCAAGTTAAAAAAATATCAGAATTTTTTTCTTCTACACTTGGGTTCATTCTATAACTTGAAGTTCCATAGTTTGATCCATGTTGAGCTGTAATTATCTTTAAATTACTTTTAGATATTTTAAATTTTAATTCATCATAAATTGAAAATAAATTTGCTGAAAAAATAATTTTACTTTTTTTGGGTAATTGAATAATTTTAGAATTATTTTTAAGATTATTAAAATCTTCGATGTAAGCTGAAGGCAAACAATGTATAAAGAATTTTGTAAAAAATTCTTTATAAGTTTTATTATTTTGTTTAAAAGTATTATAAAGTCTTTGTCTATTGTGGTAATCGTATTTGTTATAATTAAATTTTATATGTGGTAAAAAAAATGGAATTTGGAATAACATTAAATTTATTTTAATAATCTCAAATTTAGATAGAAAAGAACTAACAAATACTATTTTATTAAAATAACAAAGTAATGACATAACCCTATTAAATATTTTTTTTATATTATTTTTTTTAATAAAATTTTTAGGCTTGCTATCTATTGTTTTAAAATTAAATTTAATATCACTATTATAAAAAAAATTTATAATTTCTTTAGTTAAATAAGAATCAAATGCAAAATTTTTATCGACATTTTTGATTGCATTTAAGAAATCTGAAGTTGAACCAAAACTAATTTCTTGATTTAATTTTATTAATTCAACTTCCTTTACTTCAAAATTATCTAAAATATATTTTATTTTAAGATACCTTCCAAATGTAACTCTAGAAAAAACATCAGTCAACCAACTGATATTTAATTTAATTTGTTTTTTATCTAAATACTCAAAATTATATATTTCTGTGATTTTTTTATAAGTATTTATAGATAAATTTTCATTTTGAGTTACTTGCGTATCAACTCTATCAAAATATAGTTTATTACTTACATTATATTTTGGACTTATAACATTTGAAAAATTTTTATAGTGATATTTTAAAGAGTCACTTATAACTATATAATTTTCTTCTTTTAAAATTTTACTAAATGGGTGTGTCAAAAGACAATATTTCATATTAAACTAAAAGTTTAAATTTAATTCACTTTACAGAGAAAACCCTCCATCTATAACGAATGTATTTCCTGTTATATATGAGGATTTATCTGATGATATAAAAGACACTAAATTTATTAAATCATTTACATCTAACATTCTTTTAAGAGGAACATATTTAAGATAATTTTTTATAAAATTTTTAGGTGTATTTCTATTAGTTAAACCACCTGGACAAATTATATTAAATCTTAAATTTTTGTTACCATATTTTTTTGCTAAAAATTTATAGTATGCAATTACTCCTGATTTTAAAAAAGGGTATTCCTCCTCTGTGAAAAAATTTGTATTTTTATACAAATCAACTGGCGGAGTACTTATACCGTAAATTGATGATATCATTATTAAAGAGCCACCATTTTTATTTTTTTTCATTACTTCTACAAAGGTAGTCGTTAAACCAAATATCGACTTAGAGTTTTTGATAATTGTGTTAATTGAGGTTTGATAAGAATTAGTATTCAGCAACTGACTTTCTCTAAAATTAGTCGCATCAATAAATAAATCAATTTTTTTGAATTTTTTATTAATAAACAATTTAAGTTTTTTTAAACTTTCTACATTGATTTCTTCCAATATTT
>MDTA01182787.1_pt1 | contig 10634 bp, 8 predicted proteins | sample 811151 | NCBI WGS metagenome assembly MDTA01 (sample SAMN05326648, study PRJNA326480) | marine metagenome | isolation source: seawater | place: Indian Ocean: South | collected 2010 | reverse complement strand
TACCAGGCTGAAGGATACGCATTCTGGAAGGCTATCGAGGCATACGCTGCACCTCACATGCACGACGGCTGCTACAACATGGCAGTCGGACACAAGGTCATGATGATGGGAGAGATCGATGCATCAACTTGCGACGCTTTCATCTGGACCAACAGCACTGAAGGCGGAGAGAACGACACATGCTACAACACAGTAAACCACATGGTTTCTACTGATGCTGTTGACGAAGCTGGCTGTGACGGTTACAAATCCATGTATTACATGGACAACTACGCTGCTACAATGATGAACAACGTCTTGGATTTGACAGACGCATCACAACTGGGCACATCCTACGATGTAACAGCATGGTTGCAACCAGTTTGGGACCATTACGGTATCACTTCTGGTGATATCGGCGCAATGGCTTGATTGAACTCAAGGTTTAAACTTGTTCAGAATCTAGGGGTGGCTGGCTAAAACGCCAACCACTAGCCAGCCACCCCACTCGGAGCGGATACCATGAGATTTAGTTATTTGTTAATTTGTGTGATGATGATATTTTCCGTGATTATTCCGGTAAATATTGTTGAAGGAGATCCAGGTGAAGAAGGGGATAGCGAACTATTCACTTTGCACGGTAATCTGTATGATGGCCAGGGAAATCCTGCAGCTGAAACATCGATGAAATTGCTTCCTCGACCTTCAATGTGGGCTAACGACGGTAATTATTCAATAACAAATATCTCGGAAGGCGAACACACGGTTCGGGCTTATTTCATGAACAATGGGCACACTGTTGTTTACAGGCAAATTTACATTGATTCTGATACAGAATTAGATTGGTATGTAGGTAAGAATTGGGCTACTGGAAAAATTTACGACAGTTCAGGGGCATTGGTCGAGAATCCAACACTCACAAATGTGAAGCATGTTGAATCAAACGATACACTTACACCAGACAATGGTAGAATCTCTCTTGGTCCTTACGACATTGGGAATTACTACACCATTCGTGCATACTACGGAGATATTGATCATTCCACTCAGTATGTTCATTTTAAGATGCAAGCAGGGTCTATGACCGACTTCTATGGTAACGATTTCGATTTCAACCATGGGAAAAACAGCCGCTACGGTTTTGTCAAAGATTCAATCGGAAATGCGATGCCTGAAGTTACTGTAAGTGATGGTATTCAAACAGTGACCACTAACTCTGACGGTTTTTACTTGTTACAAAACCTAGATGTTGGGACTGAAACAACAATCACCTTCATGCACGATGATACAGTGATCGCTCCGGCTATAACAGAGAATATTACAACAGGAGAAGGATGGTTGAATAATACAGCTACTGTCGAAATCAACTTACCAGGAAATGCATCTTTCACCACTCAGGTTCAAGTCATTCCGAAAAATGAACCATTTTTGATTGAGTGGGAAGGTGGAGCATACACTGACACCTACTCTCTTTACAGAAACGAAGTGATAGCCTATACAGGACCAATGCCAGAGTACACATTCACACCAACTGAGATTGGAAATTATGAGTTTACTCTAGTTGCAGAGAATATGAACGGTAGCACACCGTCTTTCATGCCACTACTATTGATGGTATTACCAGAGCAATCCAACTCAGACCTATGGGCTGTTGGCATGCACTGGAATTACACTGTAGATTATTTCCCGAGTAGTCAGAATCGAAATCTAACCATGACTGCCATAGGAAAGGAGATGGTTGTTGATGCCTTCGGCACAGAGCGTGATTCCTTCTTGGTAAGAATGTCAGGTGAGCACTACGAAGATGAAGAGAAATCATACCGCTGGGTCGACACCTCTACTCTTCTCTACCTTCACACTTATTGGGTTGATGATCCAGATTCGTCCTCCTACTTCACTGAAGGTTACTTAGGTTGGAACTTCACTGATGATGATGGCGCAGCAAGTGATTTACTGTCGTCAACAGAAGATCTCAATTTACACTTCAATCGTACAAACGTGATTGGCGTACCGGGTCATCCAAACGGATATGACGATACTTTCAATCTTGTCGAGATAACGAGAAATGTCAGCATTACAACAGCCGCTGGTACCTTCTCTACCACTTACATCTGCATAACAGACAATAACGACGGTGTCAAGTCTTGGGAATTGTGGTACAATGATACGGTTAGAAATTGGGTGAAGAAAATTGACCGTTTGCCTGGTTCGCACTCTGACTACCTTATCATGGAACTAACGTCGTTTGATGTACCAGTAACTCCTCAATTTATTACCGAAGAATCAAACCTCTCTGAAAAGACTTTCATGGTAGAATGGGCACCATTCCAGGGTGCTTCATCTTACGAACTTTTCAGCAATGGGGAACTGATTTATGCAGGACCATCCTCCTCTTATGAGGTAAAAAATAGTCCAGATGGAGAATTTGTTTACCAAATAAATGCGGTGATGACTGAAACTTACAAGATTCCAGGAGATACTCTGAATCTGAACGTTCTTTACATTCTACCACCTCCTATTGTCACCTCTAGTGATGATATCATAGATTCTGGTTCAGACGTCACTTTCTCATGGAACTCTGCAGAGGATGCAATATGGTACTCTGTGACGGTTCAAAATGAGAATAACCTACCAAAGGAAGTGTATAACGGTACTAAAACAGAGTTTACGACATCAGATTTAGACAATGGCCTAAACCGCATACGAGTTAGCGTTGGTTCATCAGACGGTAAGTATTCAGAACTTTCCGACTCAATTTTCATAACTGTGGAAGAGAGTGATGATGTATCAGCAATCGATGAGTTTATTGTACCTATTGCCTTAATTGCGATCCTAGCAATCACTGTTGGAGCAGTGATGGTTTTCAGGAAAGGTGAATAAATGAAGTATAAGTCCATTATTTCGATATTCCAAGCTGTAATAATCATACTTTGTGGGCTAGGGGTTTACGTTTACATCGTGAAAGAAGAATCCTCCGAATCTGGAGAAATTAAAGTAACAGATTCTAATGGAGTTGTCCATTATTTCGATGAACAACCGACGCGTGTGGCTTTGACCAATACTTATGCCGCCACTGTTATGCGAATGTTAGAGATAGATGAGGAAGTAATTGTAGGAGTGTCTGGGGACTTTGGCGATGAACAACTTTGGCCTGAATTATCCAACAAACCAATGATTCAGTATTCTGCCCACTCAGAAATAGATTTCGAAGCTATACTTGATACTCGCCCAGACATATACATCGTATTTGCTAACAATGGCATGGTCGACACAAAAGGCATACGAGAAAAATTAGAACCCGTAGGTATAACGGTTCTTGCACTTGACTTTTACAAATATGATTCTCTACGAGACGAAATAAATGTATTAGCCACATTATTTGGGAAAGAAGAACAAATGAACAAACTACTCGATGAGTTTGATGAGATAGAGAGCATGGTAGCATCTAGGTTCGATGGATTATCTGACTTGGACCGTCCAACAATTGTGATGGAACATCATGCCTCGTTAACAAGAGACCCCGTAGTACTAACCGGGACCTCTCAATGGACTGACATAATTGACAGGGCCGGTGGAATCAATGTGTACGATCACCTGCCTGGGCATACGACTCACGTCGACATGGAATCAATATTGGATGAAAATCCTGATGTCTTGATGTTTGACGGCATCACTTTTGATATAGGTTACAACAGGTACGACGAGGATGGGACAACGTGTGAAATACACATGGAACACATCGAAGGCAGGGAAGGATTCGAAAATATGAAAGCGATTGAGAATAATCGATTATTGGTTCTCTCTGGAGAATTTGCAGGGCCAATGATGATACACGGTTTACCGACTTTAGCTAAATATCTTCATCCAGATTTATTCTCAGATGTCGATGCAGAATCATATTTAGATGACTATTTTACCACATACCATGGTGTTGAACGTATTGGAAAGTTTGTTTGCACATCATAGGTGGATTAATCATGGATTCAATTTCAATTGAACACCTAAAGAAAGGCAGGGACCAAATATTCCTGATCCTGTTTCTCGCTCTTGTAACCTTTTTTATTGCATTATTTGCCCTAGGGTTGGGTTCTTCTGAGAGCCTTGAAATGCTCACAGTATGGAAGATAGTTCTAAGTGACATAAAAACGGCTTACTTCAATCAAGCAGCCGTGGGACTTAACATAAAAATCAATCTTGCTGGCTGCTTGAGTAGTGATTGCGGTAGTCGTTCTATAATGGCCGGTTTGACCAGAGAAGGAACTTTCCTTCAGAACTCCATCATATATGACTGGAGGTTACCAAGAGTTGCTGCAGCAATCGTAGGTGGTATTGCGTTGGCAGTTGCCGGCTCACTAATGCAAGGCTGTCTTGGCAATCCATTGGTTTCACCTTTAACATTGGGAGTCGCTTCAGGTGCAGCACTAGGAGCAGCACTGGCGATTGTTCTAGGTTTCACAATCCTATCAGTACCTGCATTAGCCATTGTAGCGAACTCGTTCATATTTTCATTAATTGTTGTTGCAATAATTATCCAACTAGGAAAATTTAGGTCTATATCCGCTGAATCGTATATTTTGGTTGGAATTGCGATAACATTCATCTGCGGAGCAATTGTTTCAACAATGCAATATTTTGCATCCGACGCGCAACTTTCACAACTAGCACATTGGTCGTTTGGCAGTTTGTCTCGCCCTAATTCAAAGCATGTAACTCTAATGGCATTCGTCGTGTTTGCACTATTGCCTACCGCTGTTGTTTGGGCATGGGATCTTAACACCCTCTCGATGGGAGGTGATGAATTTGCCATTTCAACAGGTGTGGACCCTAATAAAATTAGGAAAAACATCCTCATCCTTTCTGCGTTCATGACATCGATAATTATTGCATTTACAGGTCTGATTGGTTTCGTAGGACTTGCAGCACCCCACATGTCTAGATTAGTTGTTGGTAATGACTTCAGAAAATTAATTCCATGTTCTGGAATTTTTGGTGCTTTCTTGATGATATTTGCAGATACATTAGGAAGAACATTATTTGCACCTATCGTTATACCGGTTGGTGTTATGTTATCCATCATTGGTGGACCCTTTTTCATGTACTTACTACTAAGAAGGAGGGGTCAATATTAGTGATATAGTTAAAGTTGAATCACTTAATTTCTCATGGGGTTCTAACGAGGTCCTCAAAGGGCTCGATTTCTCAATAAAGGAGAATGAGGTCATATCAATTTTAGGAGTGAACGGTGCTGGGAAATCGACATTGATTAAATGCCTAAATGGTATACTAAAGCCTGATAGTGGAAAGGTTGAGGTTATGCAGAACAATGCTGCCTATGATAATAGGATGGTCGATGTAACATCTCTCGATCTTGTTAAAATCTCTAAAGTTATGTCCTATGTACCCCAATCTGTAAGGACCAGTTTTTCTATGGATGTGTTTGACGTAGTACTATTAGGACGAAGACCACACATCAGGTGGAACATAACTGCAATGGACAGAGAGGTTGTGAGCAGAACTCTCAGATTTCTTAATCTAGAAGATTTTGCATTCAGGAAATTTGACCAATTGTCAGGGGGAGAGAGACAGAGAGTAATTATTGCAAAAGCTATTGCGCAGAATCCAAACCTCTTTCTATTCGATGAACCAACTAGTGACCTTGATTTGAAAAATCAAATACAGATTATGAAATGCATAAGAAATCTTATCAAGAATGGTTCAGAACCAAAATCTGCATTGATTGCAATTCATGACATTAACATCGCATCAAAGTATTCTGACAAGATTATGCTTTTAGATGATGGAAAAATAAGAGCATTTGGCCCCCCTGGTGAGGTATTGACGGAGCAGAACATAGCCGATGTATTTGGAGTAGAATCAACTGTCACAGTGGGAGAAGATAATCATATTCGCATTTTAATTAATGATGAAATCTAAAAAATAGAGGTGAAAAATTGACAAAAAAAGAAGACAAAATAACTAGACACGGTTTACCCAAAGGAGAGAAAAGAATACAGCAGGAATTGCTTTATAATCCGGATATTCCTACTCCAACACATGCTGAATACTCAGTGACAATGGCTCATAAGATAAGCACTGCAACACTTTGTACGATTTCACAAAATGAGGGTAACTACCCCTACGGATCATTTGTGACATATGCAATTTACAAAGGAAATCCAATTTTCCTAATCAGTAAGTTAGCTGAACATACTAAGAATCTGCAAGCAAATTCAAAATCATCGCTTCTTATTGCCGAAGGCGGGGACGAAAACCCCCTCGCCCTGGGTCGAATAACTCTAGTCGGCGACTGCGAAAAACTTCCTGCTGATGAAAGGCCAACGGCTCGTTCTATATTTTTAGAAAAGCACCCAAACGCAAGGTTCTATGTTGATTTTGAGGACTTTGATTTCTACTGCTTGAGTGTTCAGTCGATTAGGTACATTGGAGGTTTTGGTAGAATGTCGTGGGTCGATTCAAAAGATTGGTTTGGCGCAGAACCAGATCCTATGGATCCCTATGCAGAGGATATCATCGAACACATGAATGATGATCACCGCGATGCTATGGTCATACTTTGCCAAAAGATGAGTAAAGCAACAGACACAACGGATGCTTCAATGGTTTCGATTGATAGATACGGATTTGAAATGTCAGCGGTTACCGCTCAAGGAGAGAGACCAATTCGCTTAGCGTTTGATAACCAAGCGAGTGATTCAGAAGATGCGAGGAAAGAAATCATCACATTGGTTAAGCGTGCTAGAGCATCGGAATAAACACGTTGTAAGGATTTGAATACACGAGGTTTGTGGAAATTTTTTGGGGGGAACAACTTGTCAGATAATGAATTAGTTCTCTCTATTAACAACCTAACAATCGGATACGAGGCAGGATTGGTTTATGGTATCAATCTCGACATAAATGTTGGAGATGTAATTGCTATTGTTGGCCCTTCTGGAATTGGAAAGACAACTCTGTTGAGGACTATAGCAGGATTAGTCAAACCACTATCTGGAAGTATTTATTGCAATGCGCCAAAGCGAGGGGGAATAGGATATATTCCCCAGAGATTAGGACTCGTTCGTCATACAAGTGTGTACCATAATGTGGATTTAGGGGCAAGATCTGGGACTAGATTTTTCTCAGAACCCACAACATGGTTCAAGCGAAGAAATACAAGGGTAATTGATGCTATTGATAGAATGGGATTATCTGAAAAAATCAACGAGCCAGTTAGACGTTTGTCCGGTGGTCAGCAAAGGCGAGTAGCCACAGCAAGAACACTTGCTCAGAGACCGAAATTGATACTTGCAGATGAATTTCTAAGCGAACTAGATGACGATAATATCTCGGTGGTTTTGGATGCTGTCAAGGAATATATGGTCAAAAGCGAATCTGCGATGATTATTGTCGAGCATAACATAAAAAGAGCATCAGAAATATCTGATAGGCTATTACAAATTAAAGATGGTAAATTAACAGATTATGATCCTGAGGATCTAAGAAGGCAATTGATTGCCAAATATGGTGTAGAGGTGTTATCTTGAATAGGGGATTAAAAAGAATCATCTTGATAACTATCCTACTCGTTATCCTCTGTATTGTTGTGCTCAACGACTTGCTGCAAGGTAATTGGAGTTTGATTGAGGGCAGTTGGGATAATCTTTCAAGATTCTGGAATGAATCTCTTTGGCCGCCTGAATGGAGTATGTTGGAACCAAGGACCTACCCTGAGTGTCAGTCAAGCATTGGATTTTTTTGCTCAAAGGCGTACATTGGAATGCTTGAGACGTTAAAGATGGCTTTTGTAGCAACAATCCTTGGGTTTGTGGTAGCAATCATAATCTCGCCATTAGCCGCTAAGAATCTGACACCAATCTGGGTTTACATTCCTGTAAGGATTGTCCTTGCAGCGACAAGAAGCCTTCCTAGCATCATTTGGGCATTACTGTTTGTTGTAATTGTTGGATTAGGACCACTAGCAGGGGTTCTAGCAATGACATTTTACACGATTGGTTACCTTGGAAAATTACAGTATGAAGAGATGGAAGGAGTTCAGAATAGTCCATTAGAGGCTGCAAGGGCAATGGGTCTTTCTCACCCAGAAATAGTAACCAACGTAATTATTCCCGAATCCAGTAACAATCTGATAAGCCAACTCTTATTCATGTTCGAGTATAACGTAAGGCATGGAACAGTTCTAGGACTTGTGGGAGCCGGTGGCATTGGATATTATCTAAATTATTACATGGGTTTCTTCCTTTACAGACACGTAATGGCATTCTTAGTTGTTATTCTAGTAGTAGTTATTGTTATAGATTTAATTTCAATGTATATCCGTTCCTTCGTTACAGAGGATGGGGACGTTAAGAGACCTTCTTGGTCTACTATTTTTCTATCTCCCAACAAGGCGAAGGAGTATCATCACTCCAAATCAGAAGAGGAGTGAATTTCGCTTAAATGATAAATTCCACCAGCCCAACTGAATATCAACAATTCGTCGTTAACACCTTTTCCAAATCCTACAATCATAGTTCCAACGCTACCAACTTCTACTTCGGTCCAATTACCGTCGATGTTCTTTGCAACCCAGATGTTGCCAGTGCAAAAATCCCCATACACGTAACCATCTCTAAGGGATTCAGGACCCCAGTCTAACCAGTAACCGCCTATTATCGAGCAATTACCGTTTTCGTGACCGTACTGTATAATCGGGTCTGTAAATTCTGGACTCGGTTCAGACCTGTTTTCATAACATCCCTTTTCCTCATCTACGTCATGGAAACCTTCTCTTTTATTCCAGCCAAAGTTTGATGACTGCATTACTGGAATCACATTCACTTCCTCATAGCATAACTGGCCCACATCGGCAATCCAGAGATTATTGTTCGGATCAACATCGATTCTCCAAGGATTTCTCAATCCATGATGTAGGGTGTAACTTAGATTGTTCGTACCCTCAACAGGAATAATAGTCTCATTTTCATAATGTACCATTTGTATTGTACCAAGTGGCGAGGAGGAATTCTGTCCATTGTTGTAAGGATCGAAACTTCCACCGCCATCTCCTATACTCCAAACATATCTATGATCTCCCAGGGATACAATGTTGCCTCCATTGTGGTTTCTGTTTAATTTACTGACCTCGATTAATATCTCGAGAGTATCCATGTCCAGCTGTCCATCAACAATCTTTGCATGCGAGAGAACGATGTTCGAGTCTCTAGCACTTTCACATGTTCTATTGTCATTGTAAACTAAGAGGACTCGTCCAGTAGTGGAGTAGTCCTCTGCAAATTCCATGCCTAGCAAGCCCTGTTCAAAGTGGCATCTTGATACGACTCCAGACAGGTCTGCCACTACATCGGTTTGAATTGGTTGCCCGAGGCTTTCCGAATACTCCCAGTTGGTAATTTGTCCGTCAAGATCAACTAACCAGATGGACTCCCCACCGGGAACATCCAGAGTCAGTACAGGTGTGGAATTGATAGCAGTATAGAATTCACATACCAAACCTGTTTCATTAGAGATTACGCATGCTTTCTCTACTTGTTCTGGCCAAACAAATCCAGGCTTGCTTTCTTCTTCTTTCTCGTCTTCGCCAAAGCAACCGGAAAGGGAGCATGTTAGAAGTAAGCAAACTACAACCAGTATTTGATTAAACTTCATTGCAATCAATTATATTTCTGGGTGAAGTAAGCTTCTATCCCGGGTACATCCTCGATGAGACTTCCATAGTTACCAAGGTGGTCTTCAGTGTTTATGATGGTAATTCCTGGAGTGCTCATTACGTCCTGTAGTTCGTCGTCTCCATTTTCTGTCATTGTAGTGAATGCAGTTTGGATAGCTTGAACCATCTCGTCAGTCATGTAGTCTGGATTGTACATTATCGGGTGGCTTGGCGCCTTACCGAATGTTGGTAGAGCATAGAAGTCTTCGGTTGATGTGAATTCTCCTTCAAAGCACCAATCTTCTGGGTCTTCGCCACAGTAGTCAGGCACCGTTGGGTCCTTTGCGAATGATATGACATCCTTTCCGCCCTCTGCTAAGCATCTTAGCGAACCGATGTACTTGTGGTACTTGGTTCCGCTGTCAGGGATGCTTGATTCATCCGAGAAGTAGTTTTTAACAGTGTCAGTCAAGGATTCGATATCATCTGGATCTCCAACGACCTCAATGTATCCTCTGTCGATCATCCATCCCATTGGAAGAAGCATACCCGAGCTACCGAGAGCAGATGTGTGGCATGATTTCTTTCCTTCCATTAGTGCGAATGGGTCAGTGTCTGGGTCATCATCCATGTCTGCTTGAGCCATGTCAGAGTCCTTGTGAACCCAAGCAATAGCGTTGTAAAACGGTCTACCGTCTTGCTTTTGCTCAGCACCTAGTACCTGCAGGTCATAATTTTGCCAGCTTAACCAAGCCGCACCGCCGTCTAAGAATCCTATGTCGGCTTTACCAAACCTTAGGGCTTCTATGGTTGCTCCAGCACCCGAAACTGGATATATTTCTACATCCATGTCCAGCAGTTCAGATAGTCTGTCTGCCAGTTTCTGTGGGTTTTCTTCAGTGTTTTTGTATTCCTCTTTAGTTTCAAAGGCAATTGTTAAGCAGTTATCAGGATCATCACATTTCTCGAAAGTAACCGTTGTTGAGTC
>MDTA01088344.1_pt1 | contig 10635 bp, 11 predicted proteins | sample 811151 | NCBI WGS metagenome assembly MDTA01 (sample SAMN05326648, study PRJNA326480) | marine metagenome | isolation source: seawater | place: Indian Ocean: South | collected 2010 | reverse complement strand
TTGTCGTCTACAACGTTAAGCAAAACCACCTCTCCTTTAGTAGTTTCTGCTAGCCTAGCTGCATGATTAATGGCAGTGTGAGCTACTTCAGTAAAATCGGTTGGAACTAATAGTTTAGTATGCATGGTTTATAAAATTTAGTGCAAATGTACAATTTATCGCAGTAATCTAATCGAATAATACACTTGTAAAAATAGGTGAATAAAAAAAGCAATGAAAAAATTAATGATAATTGTCGTTGTAAGTGTTGGTAAATAATTTTTCAATATAAGTAAAAAAACAATAGAAAGAAGCATTTTTATAGTGGTCAGAACCATAAAACCACTTATGACCATTTTTGGGAATTTTACTTGAATTTTCCGTAGTGTAAACATGTAAATTAAGGACCAGATGAAAAGAAATACATGGATTACTATAAATAATTTAATAAGTCTAGGAAAAAAATAACCACCAATAGTAAAGTGAAGAGCAAAACAAACTATACCTGCTAATACAGGCATAAGAAATGGTTTATTTTTCATTAGAAAACTTTTTAATTGATTTAAAAAGCTGATAAAGCCCTAAGAAAACTCCTAACAGAGCGCCAATAATTGTAAAAATAGGTTTGTTGTTATTTAAAGAGCTGTCTAAATAATCTCCCCCAAAAGAACCTACAAAAATATATGCTCCCATAAGGCCTCCAGACCCGGCAAGGGCCAATAAATTCTTTTTTTTCATATGGTCTTTAGAAGATTGGGGTTGGAGTTAAGCAGATTGTTCTCTAACTTTTGTAGCTACTAGTTCTTCTGCTTTTGTTTCTTTATTAGGTTGATTCAAATCTTTAAGAATTCCACCCATGCTACATGTTCCTGAAAAAACAGCACCAGGTTCAATGGCAAGTTTATTTGTAGAAATGTCTCCTTGTAATTTAGCAGAACTTTTAAGTGTAAGCAGTTCTTTTACTTGAATGGTTCCGTTTAATGTTCCTTCAATATCTGCATTATTACATTGTATTTCTCCTTCAACCTTACCTTCTGGGCCTAAGACTAATCGGCCTTGTGTAATAATGGTTCCCTTTAGAAAACCATCAACTCTAATATTTGATTTAGAGTTAATCTGACCTTCAATAGTGGTGCCTTCAACAATTCTGTTTAGTAGTTCTGGAGAATTTATATTTGTTTTCACGGTACTAGATAAATTAGATTTTTCAGATTTAAACATCTTCTTTAGTTGTATTAATCAGTGCAAAGATATAAAATTTTACTTTTTTCCTATTTACTCGAGGTAATTAGCGTTAAAAAAGGTAAGGTAGCTTTCAAGGTTTTTTTCTAAATACAAGACGGATAAATTCTTTTCACTAATTGTAAAGCAGCTGAAATCTTTAAAGAGTGTTTTTAATGCCCCTTTATTTAGTCGTATGGCATCATAATAATCCATTGCAGAGCTAACATTTACGAATGATTGAACAATTATCATCTGATCTTCACTATTTAGGAATTGATTAGACGTTTTAAGGGAGGATTTTGAAAAAGAGGATTTATTTAGGTTAGATAGTTTGTTTTTGATAGAGTTGATGTTTCCTGCATCTTTAGGGAAAAACACAACAAATTTGTGTGGCGCTGTATTGTCAAATATAAAAGAACTTTTTCCAGCTTTAGCAGCTTCAAGGGATTGTTCATTTCGAAGCCTATTGAGTAAATTTTTTGCTGGTTGATAATATTCGGACCCCTTACATTCCTTTACTGTTTTAGAAAGCGCTAGCTCAAAGAGTTTTTTGTAAGAAGTATCGTAAGCTAAATGTCCAAAAGATAAGGCGTTTAAATAGCAATATTTACAATAAAATGAATTCAAGGTGTCGTTTTTTATAATTTCTGAACAGGCTTCTATCACCTTATGGAAAGCATTGTTTTTGTATTGCTGATAGGTTAAAGCATAATCTATGGCTTCTTGCTGTTGTTGTAAGCGCTGCCCCTCCTTGTAATTGGGGTTTAAAATTAGTTTAGCATACTCGCTGTTTTTATAATCGTTAACGATTGTCGATTTGTAGGAATTTGATTCAGCTAGTTTATTTTTTTCTTTGAAAATAATGTAGAGCTGATATAAACCTGCAATAGCTTTTTCATTGGGTAAAAATTCAGCAGAAACTCTTTTGTACATTGAAATAGATTCTTCAGGGTCATCAAGTTTATGTAAATAAATGTTTCCTGCTTTGTAAAGGGCGTTCATTAAGCTGTCTTTAAGCGCAGATAATTGTTGCTCATCTCCACAGGGAAGCTGATCTAAATAAAAATCAATTGAAAGCTCTTTTTGTACTAAAGAGTCGTTGGTAGATGAAACTTCTAAATCTAGGGAAGAGGCACTTTTATTTGATCTTCTCCAGTTGTCTTCTAACTTAATATCACCCCATATTTTTTTAAATTCGTTAAAGCCCAAGCCCCTTAAGTTTTGATCCCAAATAAACAATTGTCTGCTAGTTCCTGGGCTACCTGTTTTACCAAAATCATTACTAGCAAAAAGAGCATCAAGTTCTTTTTGTTCTTGTTTTTTTTCAAGCTCTTCACGTTTTTTATCGATGATGTCTTTAATTAGAGCCAACACTTCTTTTTCTGGAAGTTCACATAGGTTGATAATGCTATCGCTATGTTGAATAGTATTTAGCTGTTGAATTAAATCAGCAAGGTTTTTATTCTTTGCTTTAATGAGTTGATATTGGTCATGCTCTTTTGGAATTACATTCATTGTAGTTTCAAAGTATTCATTTGCTTTTCTGTAGTTTCTTTCTAGGTAGTAAAGATCCGCAAGCCGAATTAAAGAAGTTGTTTTTTGGTAAGCATTATTGACACTTGATTCAATAGATAGTTCTAGGTATTCAATACCTTTAAGTCGATTATCTTCCTTAAGTGCAATTTCTGCCAAGGCGTAGTAAATTTGATCAAAGAAGTCAATATTCTTATCATCTTTAAGCATTTTCAACAATTGATTTTTTATGCTCTTGTTGTCGGAACCACTAAAGGCTAGCGCACGATTAATTTTGGCTTGGAAAGCCATTTCATAATCTGGATTTCTTTTAACCACCTCTTCGTATAGCGCTGAGGCTGCATTGTTTTTAAGCTCATGATAAATTTGAGCGAGAATAAAAATTAAGCGTGTTTTAAACTCTCTTTTTTGTTTAAGGGATATTGCTTTGTTTAACGCATCAATAGCCTTGTTGTATTCTTTAGTTCTAATGTATAGATCTGCAAGAGTTGGATAAATTTGGTTTTCAAGCCCTTTTGGAAATCCAGCTATTTTTTCATCGTCATCCTTCTTTTTTTTCTTTTTTCTTTTTTTCTTTTTTGAAGAGCTTAATTTTTCTTTTATTTTTTTGAGGTTTAATTTTTCTTCTTTTTCAAGCTCATCTAATTCATTCTTTTTTTCAATTAGCTTAAGAAGGATTTCTTCTGCAGAAAAATAATCTTCTATTTCAATTAGTGTTTTTGCTTTCCAAAATTTTGCCGAGTAAACAATGTCGTTTTTAGTGTATTGTTTTTCGATATATTCGAATTTTTCCATTGCACTTTCAAAATCTCTTTTATAAAACTGTGACCATCCAATAGTAATCCAGTTGTCGTCTATCCAACTGCACCACTCTGATTTACTGTATCTGCCTACTTTTTTCTTAGGCATGGAATGTCTTCCAATAACAATTTCACATTTTGCAGCAGCAGTATCCATTGGGGCGTAAAGCCCTTTAGATTCATCTGAATTTGGATATTGATAGACAGGAATTATTTCATAGTAATTTTCCTCTCTAGATTCTCTAAATTGAAATAACGACTCATTAATTAACTCATTAGCATTAAAATAACCATTGTATTTTGCCGTTACATCATGATAGGATCGATTTAAAAAAGCATCCTTTTCAGTTGAACAATGTGTTAAAATTACACCTCCTATTAAAAGAGCTATAAGAGAAAATAATATGCTTAAGGGAGATTTTTGCATGGTTAATTAGGTGCAATATTAACTAGATTAATTCAAATTTATTTTATTTTTTTTCTATAGTTAATTTAAAAGAGGTCATTTGAAAGTGGGCATAAATATTTTTATTGATATTTGCACTAATGAATAATGGAAAGGGTTCAAATACAAGTACCAACAAAAAGACATTTATAAAAAACCTGTCGGATAAGTATAGGTTAGTTTTTTTGGACAATGAGTCTTATGAAGAGAAAGGAGCAATTATTCTCTCTAAGCTATCAGTCATAATCTACTTTTTATTTAGTCTTATTGTACTGCTTGCTCTAGTTTTTATTTTGATTTCGGTAACATCTTTAAAAAAATGGATTCCTGGATATCCTAATACAGTTGAACAGGAACTGTTGAAAACAAAATATATTGACGATATAATTAAGCTTTCTGAGCTAGAGAAAAAGATGGAAGCTAATTATCTTTATTATTCTAATTTAGAGAAGGTGCTTCAAGGTGGATTTATGAATGACTCATTATTAGTTAGTGATTCGAGTGTCTTTAACCGTGACACTAGTGAAATCGATTTTTCTAAATCACAAAGTGACTCTCTGCTAAGACAAAAAATTAACGAAAGAGAGAAATACGATATTTCTATTATTGATCAAATAGGAAGTAATGATGATAACTTGAAGGGAATTTTATTTTTCTCACCATTGATTGGAGAAGTAACCAATCGATTTAATTTAAAAACAGGACACAATGGAATTGATATAATTGCTTCTAAAAATGAAGCTGTGAAAGCAGTTTTAGAAGGAACGGTTTTGTTTTCGGATTGGTCTCCAGAAAATGGTCACATTATTCAAGTCCAACACAACAGAAACCTCATATCAATTTATAAACACAATTCTATTTTACTTAAATCAACAGGAGATCGAGTTTCTGCTGGAGAGCCCATCGCTATTGTCGGTAATAGCGGCACATTATCTACTGGGCCTCATCTTCATTTTGAGTTGTGGTATAATGGGGTTGCTCTTGACCCTGAAAAGTTTATTGTTTTCGAATAAAGCAGTAAAGTTTTTATTTTCCATTCAATTGTTTTAAATTTGCCGACTATTTTATAGCCAATGAAAACATTAAAGGAGTATACTATACCGTTTTCAAGCTTGAAAAATGGAAAAAACCTATTTAGTTTTGAATTAAATAGATCGTTCTTTGAAACCTTTAACTGGGAAGAATTTATAGATTGTTCTTTCAAAGTAGATTTATCGCTTATTAAAAGTGAAACAATGCTTGACATGAATTTCACAATTTTAGGAGAGGTTATATCACTTTGCGATAGATGCATGGACAATCTAAAACTAAAGCTCAATAATGAGTATAGACAACTTATAAAGTTTGTTGAAAATGAGCAGGATGTATTTAAAGATGAGTTAGAGTTTCTTTCAATAAACTCTTATGAAATCAACATTGCTCCTTATCTTTTTGAATATTGTTTATTGTCTATGCCAAAGAAAAAAATTCATCAAAAAATACAGGACTGTAATCAAGAAAACATCCAAATTCTTGAACAGTATTTACTAACTAAAGAGAAGGTAAATGAGAAAAAGAAAGAAAATGATGAAATTGATTCTCGATGGGATAAGTTAAAGGAATTAAAAAACAAAAAGTAATAGTAAATAGATAGTAAATAAATATAAAATGGCACATCCTAAAAGAAAACAGTCCAAGACAAGAAGAGACAAAAGAAGGACTCACTATAAGGCTGAATCTCAGCAGTTGGCAACTTGTCCAACAACTGGAGAAACACATCTTTATCATAGAGCATTTTGGTCTGAAGGTAAACTTTACTATAAGGGTAAAGTAGTGATGGAAAAAGAAGTTTCTGTATAAGATTTCTTTTTTTATTGACTTTAATATAAAAATTCAACTTAAATTTATTCCGTGAATATCGGATTAGATATTATGGGGGGCGATTTTGCCCCTGAGGCAATTGTGCTCGGAGCCATTGAAGCACAAAAAGAAATCCCTTCAGAGCACACCATAACACTTTTTGGAGATTCTGTTGCTGCCAAGAAAATTTTAGAAAGAGAAGGAGTGAATTCTTCTCTTTTTTCATTTGTTCATACTACAGAAGTAATTGAAATGGCCGATCATGCTACTAAAGCTATGAGGGCTAAGCAAGACAGCAGTATAAATGTTGGTTTTAAATTATTGAGTCAGGGAAAGTTAGATGCTTTTTCTAGTGCAGGTAATTCTGGAGCCATGTTAATTGGCTCTATGTTTGCTGTTCGACCAATCGCGGGAGTTATTCGCCCATGTATTACTTCAGTTTTACCCAAAGAATCTGGTGGTGTTGGAGTAATTTTAGATGTTGGAATAAATGCCGACTGTAAGCCAGATGTACTGTATCAATTTGCAATTCTCGGTTCACTCTATGCTGAGTTTGTTTTTAATGTTAAAGATCCAAAGGTGGGGCTTTTAAACATTGGAGAGGAGAAAGAAAAAGGAAACCTTCTTGCCCAAGCTACACATGAGTTAATGGAAGGAACTGATGATTTTAATTTCGTTGGCAATATTGAAGGAAGAGATATTTTTAACGACAAGGCAGATGTTGTAGTTTGTGATGGATTCACTGGAAATGTGATTCTTAAAGAAGCTGAAGCATTTTATTCATTGATTGCTAAAAGAGGTTTGCTAGACGATTATTTTAGTAGGTTTAATTACGAAAATTATGGCGGAACACCTGTGTTAGGTGTTAACGGCAATGTGTTAATAGGTCACGGAATTAGCAATGCAAAAGCAATCAAGAACATGTTAAATTTGTCGCTTAATCTAGCTCAGGCAGATTTACCTAATAAAATTAAAAAAGCATTTAAATGAAAAAGTTACAGGCGGCTATTACTGCTGTTCATGGAGCAGTGCCTGAAAGGGTGTTGTCCAATTCAGACTTGGAGAAAATGGTGGATACCAATGACGAATGGATTATATCAAGAACAGGTATAAGAGAAAGAAGAATTATAGAAAAAGGAAGAACGCTTTCAGATTTAGGTGCAGATATTGTTGCTGGAATATGTGAAAAAAGAGGCATTTCGCCTGAAGAAATAGATATGATTGTCGTTGGGACAATTACAGCAGATCATAGATTTCCAAGTGCTTCAAATTTAATTTGTCATAAAAGTGGGGCGACTAACGCCTGGGGTTTTGATGTTAGTGCTGCCTGCTCTGGATTCTTATACACATTAGTTACTGGTCAGCAGTTTATTTTATCTGGACAATGTAAAAAAGTGATAGTTATAGGAGCGGATATAATGTCCTCAATAATTAATTATAAAGATAGAAATACCTGTGTTATTTTTGGTGATGGTGGTGGTGGTGTTTTACTAGAACCCAATGATCAAGGATATGGTATTGTTGATTCTATACTTAAATCTGATGGATCTGGAAAGGAGTTTTTGCTTCAGAAATTAGGAGGTTCAGCTTTTCCAATTACAAAAGAGAATGCTGAATCCCCTGAAGCGTATGCTTTTCAAGAAGGGAGGACAGTTTTTAAATTTGCTGTTACTAACATGGCCGATGTTTCTGCTGAAATAATGGAAAAAAATAACCTTACTAGTGAAGATGTTGATTGGTTGGTTCCTCATCAAGCTAACTTGAGAATAATTGATGCAACTGCCAATAGAATGGGCCTTACAAAGGATAAGGTTATGATTAACATTTCCAAGTATGGAAACACTACATCTGGAACTATTCCACTTTGTTTGTGGGAATGGGAAAAGAAGTTAAAAAAAGGGGATAATATTGTTTTAGCTGCTTTTGGTGGTGGCTTTACTTGGGGTTCCATCTATTTAAAATGGGCCTACTAATTTTCAGTTAATAAATATTTAAACTAAAGCGTAAAATTTTTATACCTTCGTTTACTTAAACGAATTCAAAAATCTAATTTATATGGACTTAAATGAAATTCAAGAATTAATAAAATTTGTGGCTAAAGCTGGTGTCAATGAAGTTGAAATTGAACAAAAAGACTTTAAGCTGGTTATAAAGTCAGATTACTTAGCCAAGAAGAAATCTAATTTTAAGGAGGAGCCGACAATAGTTCAACAAACTATACCAATGGCTTCTATGCCAGCTGCTCAAGCGGTACAAGTTGAACAACCTGTTGCTGCTGAAGCTCCAGCTGCTGAAAAAGCAGAACAAAAAGCAGCTCCTCAACAAGCTGAGGACAGCAAACACATTACTATTAAAGCCCAAATGATTGGGACTTTTTACAGGGCTCCAAGCCCTGATAAGCCTCCTTATGTTGAGGTTGGAGATACTATTAAAGAGGGAGATAACATTTGTGTTATTGAAGCTATGAAACTTTTTAACGATATAGAATCTGATATTTCAGGAAAAATTGTTAAGGTTTTGGTGGATGACGCAAGTCCGGTTGAGTTTGATCAACCACTATTTTTAGTAGACCCTTCATAAAACTAGTTTAATAGTCATTAAATTTTAAAGACATGTTTAAAAAGATATTGATTGCTAATCGAGGAGAAATAGCTCTTAGGGTTATACGTACATGTAAAGAGATGGGGATTAAAACAGTTGCTGTTTACTCAACTGCAGATAAGGACAGTCTGCATGTTCGTTTTGCAGATGAAGCGGTTTGTGTTGGTCCTGCTGCTAGTACAGATTCCTACCTTAAGATTCCTAATATTATTGCTGCTGCTGAGATAACCAATTCAGATGCTATACATCCTGGATATGGATTTTTATCTGAAAACGCTAAATTTTCTCGAATTTGTGATGAGCATAAAATTAAGTTCATAGGAGCGCTTCCAGAACAAATTGAGGGAATGGGTGATAAGGCTTCCGCTAAAGAAACCATGAAAAAAGCAAAGGTTCCTACCATCCCTGGATCTGATGGGCTTTTAAAAGATTTCCCTCAAGCTAAAAAAATTGCAAATCAAATTAAATATCCGGTAATCCTTAAAGCTACTGCAGGTGGTGGAGGAAGAGGAATGCGTTTGTGCTGGAACGATAAAGAATTAGAAGAGGGGTGGCACTCTGCAAGACAGGAATCTGCCGCTGCTTTTGGTAATGATGGGATGTACTTGGAAAAATACATTGAAGAACCTAGACACATAGAAATTCAAATTGCAGCCGATCAGTTTGGTAACGTATGTCACCTTTCTGAAAGAGATTGTTCCATTCAAAGAAGACATCAAAAGCTTGTAGAGGAAACACCGTCACCTTTTATGACAGATGCCCTTAGAAAGAAAATGGGTGAAGCTGCTAAGAAAGCAGCTCTAGCTGTTAATTATGAGGGTGTTGGAATGGTTGAATTTTTAGTTGACAAGCATAGAAAGTTTTATTTCATGGAAATGAACACTAGAATTCAAGTGGAACACACCATTACAGAAGAAGTTATTAACCATGATTTAATTAAAGAACAAATTAAGATTGCTGCTGGAGATAAAATTTCTGGAAATGATTATTTCCCTATGCTTCACTCTATTCAATGTAGAATAAATGCAGAAGATCCTCACAAAGGATTTATGCCATCTCCAGGAAAGATTACCAACTACCACACTCCTGGTGGGCATGGGATAAGAATAGATACGCACGTATATGCTAGTTATATTATTCCTCCCCATTACGACTCTATGATTTCAAAATTAATTACGGTAGCTCAAACAAGAGAAGAGGCCATAACTAAAATGAAAAGAGCATTGGAGGAATATATAATTGAGGGGGTTAAAACGACCATTCCTTTTCATTTGCAACTCATGGATGATAAGGAATTCAAGAAAGGAAATTTCACTACTAAATTTATGGAGACTTTTGAAATTAAATAGTCTTAATTTAGTACGAGTCTTAATTTTTCTATTGCTTGTTGTACACTCTTTATGTCTTCAAAACGAAGACGAAGCTTGTTGTTTTTTTCGGTCATTTTAGAACCTACTTTTTCTTGCTGAACATAGTTTAAAACTTTAGAAAATTGTTCTGATTGATAATAAGGTGATTTTTGGTTACTAACGAAAGTGCCAATAAGAACATTTCTTTTTAATATTAACTTTTCAAAACCTACTTCCTTAGCAACCCAACGAAGACGAATGGTTTTAATGAGTTCTGCTGTTTCAGTAGGAATGGGGCCAAATCGATCTATAAGCGTGTTTTCAAATTCATAAAGAACTTTTTCATCGTTGGCTTCATCAAGTGATTTGTATAGATTTATTCTTTCTGAGATAAGATTAACATAATCATCGGGTATAACCAAGTTTAAATCTGTTTCGAGAATACAATCTTTTACAAAGCTTGAAGGTTGTTTTAGCTCCTTATTAAAAACACTCTTAAATTCATTTTCTTTTAATTCTTGAATGGCTTCATTAAGAATCTTTTTGTAGGTTTCAAAGCCAATTTCATTTATAAAACCACTTTGGTTAGCTCCTAATAAATCTCCAGCACCTCTTATGTCAAGATCGCGCATAGAAATATTCATGCCACTTCCTAAATCTGAAAATTGTTCAATTGCTTTTAGTCGTTTTCTTGCGTCATCAGAAAGATGATGAGCGGGCGGGGTAAAAAGATAAGCAAAAGCTTTTTTGTTTGATCTACCAACTCTACCCCTAAGCTGATGCAAGTCACTTAAGCCAAAGTGATTGGCGTTATTAATGATTATGGTGTTGGCGTTTGGAATATCAATTCCAGACTCAACAATTG
>MDTA01077212.1_pt1 | contig 10636 bp, 10 predicted proteins | sample 811151 | NCBI WGS metagenome assembly MDTA01 (sample SAMN05326648, study PRJNA326480) | marine metagenome | isolation source: seawater | place: Indian Ocean: South | collected 2010 | reverse complement strand
GGCGATGAGGATCTCGCCCAGCTGTCTTCACTGCTCAAGCGGCGCTTTGATTGGCGACAGCGCAGGGGGGCGATCAATTTCGATCGTCCGGAAGGACGGTTTCGCCGTGGTGACAGCGGTCCCGAGCTTCAGGTGATTGACCCTTCACCGGCGCGGGTGATGGTCAGCGAGGCGATGTTGCTGATGGGGGCCGTGGTCGCAGAGATCGGGCGTCGGGAAGGGTTGGCCCTTCCCTATCGCAGTCAGCCGCCGGCACAGCTCCCGACTGAGCAGGAGTTGGCGGAGATCCCGGAGGGGCCTGCCCGTGATGCGGCGATCAAGCGTTGTCTCAGCCGAGGCCTGCAGGGCACCAAACCGATGCCCCACTTCAGTCTCGGACTGGATGCCTACGTGCAGGCCACCTCGCCCATCCGTCGCTACGCCGACCTGCTGGCCCACCGCCAGTTGATTGCCTGGATGGAGCAGCAGCCGGTGTTGGAGGAGCCCGAGCTGCGGGAGCTGCTGGATGAATTGGAGGATCCCCTGCGGCAGTCGATCCAGATCAGTCGAGAGGACCAGCGACACTGGCAACAGGTCTGGCTGGAGCAGCATCGCGAGCAAGTGTGGTCTGTTCAGTTCCTGCGCTGGCTGCGTCCCCAGGACCGACTGGCACTGGTGCACGTGCCGGATCTGGCGATGGACCTGGTGGGGCATTCCGATGGTGCGGAGCCATCGCCAGGTCAGCTGCTGACGATGACGGTTGTGCATGTCGATCCGGACGAGGGCTCACTGAAACTGCGCTTTCAGTGAGCCAGCACCTGGCTGACCCGCCACCACGGCCCCCAGGGGTTGTGAACGGCGACCAGATCCATCTGGGTTCCGTCCGCTGCGCCTGACAGAACCTGTTCCACCGCGGGCTCCAGAGTGATCAGCTGACGCCGGATGGATCCTGATTCCAACCAGTAGCGCAAACCATCAGCGTCCCGGTGAAACCGTCCCTGGATCTGCTGACCATGGCGTTCAGCAGGGGATTCAGCGGCATCGGGGAGCGACAGATCCGCAGCCTGGGCCGGTGTCAGGGATCCGTTTTCCAACAAGGTTTCTGGTTGGCGCAATGCACGACGTTGGGCCTCGCGCCAGTGCGGATGCCAGCAGGGCCAGTCCCAGATAGGCATCACGGCTGCGGGTGCCTGGGGCTCATCAATCAACTGCTGCTGCAGAGACTCCACGGGCAGGTCGCGTGGCTCGAGGTTGCAGCGCGCGGCGAGGGCGGCAGCCAATCCAGCGGCCTGGCCGATGTTGAGAATCAGCGGTTGCAGCCGGGTCGCCCCATTGGCCATGTGGCTGACGCTGAAGCACTTCTCGGCGGCGAGCAGGTTGGAAACATCGGCACTGACCAGAGCCTCAAAGGGAATGCAGAAGGGTGTACCGGTCCAACGCCCCCCCCAACGGCAGCTCTTCGGTGCAAGCGGCCAGTCATCACCGGGGTAGTGGTGGTCATTGGCATAGGTACCAACCGCAATACTTGTGGCGTGCAGGTGGCTGCGTCTCGCCTGTTGTGTCACAGGCAGCAGATCCCGTTCGGAAACCACCGCGTGACCGACCATTCGACGCCCTTCCCGCCAATAGGGCATCAGAGCGAGATGCGGTTGAGCTGAGGGAAAGGCATCACCACGGGTCAGCCAACCATCGCTGCAGCGGGAGAGCTGATCCAGAAACTGGAGGCTGTGCTGCTGCATCTCCTGATCCAGGGCATCGCGTTCTGAGTCCTGAGACGAGATTGAACGACGCAGTCCGTCATGCCAGTCGTTGCCGCCCAATGGCCAGTTCAACATCACCAACCCTCCCGGCAGACGGCCGTAGGTGAGTGTTCGCTCCAGACCGACAACGTCCAAGGCTTTGTCAAAGGGTGCGGCCGGTGCCGGCCGTTCACGGGGGTGAGAAACCACTCCCGTTATCTGTCCCATCACCACCCAGGTGGGGGACTGCACGGGTTGCCGACTGAAAAAAGGATCCTCTGCCAATGAATCAGCCGATGGGGCACTGGGTTCATTCCAGATGTCATTGGGCTCCCAGCCCCAGCGGAACGGCGCCTCAGCCAAGGCGATCAGATCACCCAGATCACTGCCGTCGATCCAGATCCGACCGTCCACCCGCTGGCGTTCACCGTTGCAGTCCAGCTCCAGAGCCTGTATGCGATCACCTCGACGAACAACCGTCTCCAGACGACAACCCGACCGCCATTGGAGCAACGGCTCGGCCTTGACCCAGCTCTGCAGCAAACGCTCGGCCTGTTCGGGGCGAAATCCGAAGCAGCTGACCCAGTTCTGATCAAGTCCTTGTGGAACGGTTGTCGCCAGGGTTCGGATGAACTGACCCCAGAGCCCCGTTTGCCAGCAGCTCAGTTCATGCCCATCGGGAGCACTGACCCCTGCAGCACTGAGCATGCCCCCAAGCCACGGCCCTGGGGTCAACAGCAACGTCTGAGCGCCTGAGCGCGCAGCCTGAACGGCCGCTGCCACGCCACCGGTACCTCCACCCCAGACGATTACGTCCCAGGCCATACGGGCAAGAAATCAGAAGAGTGCGGTCGTTAGGATCCGGCGTCGCGGATGTGCGGCGGAGGTCCGGACCCAACGATGCCCTACACCCTCACGACTCCGCTCTATTACGTCAACGACCGGCCGCACCTCGGCAGCACCTATACGACCCTGGCCTGCGATGCCCTGGCTCGCTTCCAGCGGCTGAACGGCAGTGCCGTGGTCTTCGTCACGGGCGTCGACGAGCATGGACAGAAAATTCAGCGAACGGCGGAAGCACGCCAGCTGAGCCCCCAACAGCACTGCGATGGCATCAGCGCCAGCTATCGCGACCTCTGGACACGCTGGGGAATCAGTCAGGACCGATTCGTTCGCACCACCGATCCACGCCACCTGCAGCTGGTCGATCAATTCTTTGCACGGGTCAAAGCCTCCGGTGATGTGATCAGCGGCCGCCAGACCGGCTGGTACTGCGTGGGATGTGAGGAATACAAGGACGATCCTGCCGAGGCGGTCGATCCCAGCTGCCCGATCCACCAGAAGCCTCTGGAGTGGCGGGATGAAGAAAACCTGTTCTTCCGCCTCTCGCATTACCAGTCTCAGATCGAAGAACTGGTGGCACGGGACGACTTCATCCAACCCGCGAGCCGGCGCCAGGAGGTGCGCAATTTCGTCGCCCAAGGCTTGAGGGACTTCTCAATCTCCCGGGTGAATGTCAGTTGGGGTCTGCCGGTACCAGGCCATGAGGGGCATACCTTCTACGTCTGGTTTGATGCCCTGCTGGGCTATCTCACCGCTTTACTGGATGACGGGGGACCCGTTGATCTGGACCGCCTGGAGCAGTGCGGCTGGCCAGCGTCCGTGCATGTGATCGGCAAGGACATCCTGCGTTTTCATGCTGTGTTCTGGCCGGCGATGCTGATCTCAGCCGGACTACCGCTGCCGAAAACGGTGTTCGGCCATGGCTTCCTCACCCGGGAGGGCCTCAAGATGGGCAAGTCTCTGGGCAATGTGCTGGATCCAGAGCGCCTGTTGGACTGCTGCGGAGCAGATGCCGTTCGCTGGTACCTCTTGCGCGACATTCAGTTCGGAGACGACGGTGATTTTCAGCAGCAGCGCTTCGTTGATCTGGTGAACAACGATCTGGCGAACACCATCGGCAACCTGCTCAACCGCACCTCGTCCATGGCCAGGAAGTGGTTTGCTGATGCCGTACCACCGCATACCGAAGCCGTCGGATCAGATCATCCCCTCGCCGTAGCGGCGAACACCGCTGTAACGACGGTTCTGACCTCCATGCCGTCCCTTGGTTTCAAAGCAGCAGCGGAAGCTGTCCTCCAGCTGGCCATCGCAGCCAACGGTCATCTCAACGACACCGCGCCCTGGAGCCGGATGAAACAACCGGGCCAGGAAGCTGAAGTCGCCAATGACCTGTACGCCGTTCTGGAAGCCACACGGATTGTGGGACTGCTGCTCAGCCCACTGCTGCCTGAAATGAGTGAACGAATCCTTGAGCAGCTTGGACACAGCATTGATCCCGACACTTGGACCGATCAGTTGCAATGGGGAAGGTTGGTCTCTGGAGCCGCTCTTCCCCAACCCTCACCGGTGATGCAGCGCCTCGAACTTGAAGAGGCTCTTTGAAGCGATGGGTCGTTCCGCGCTGCTGATCCCTGCACTCCTGCTTGGCAGCGGTCTGGGCGGCTGTGTCCAGCAACCGAAAGCCGTGCAGGAGGCGTCTCCCCCGTTCGTCTTCCGTTCCCTCGATCTCAATCAACGCCGACAGGATGGTTTGAGGGACTGGGATCTCAGCAGTCCTGAAGCGCGGTATGACCTGTCGAGCCGCACCGTCCGCGCCCGACGTCCATCCGGTGTTCTGTACAAGAACGATCAACCGTCATTTCGCATCAGCGCCGAACTGGCCACGGTGTTGAACGACGGTGAGATGGTGATCCTGGAAGGCCAGGTGCAGCTTCAACAACTCAACGACCAAACGGTGCTGATCCGTGGGGATCGGCTGGTCTGGAAACCAGCGCAATCACGCATGGTGATGGATCAGAACCCGGAAGCTCTCGATGCATCCTCGCGATTGACGGCCAACCGCCTCACTTTGATCCAGACCAGCAACACGCTTCGTTTCGAGGGGCCGACAAAGCTTCTGCGTTGGACGGAAGGGCGACAACCCGACGTGACACCAGACACGGACATCCTGGCCAGCAGTGGCAGCTGGAATCTCGACACCGGAGACCTTGGCGTGCATGGGCCTGTGCGTGCTCTGCGAAGCAAGGATCTGGAAATCACAGCATCAGCACTCCAGGGCAACACCCAGCAGGGATTCCTGGATCTGATCCAACCCGTTCGTCTGGAGCATTTGGATGGCGAGATCAACGCAGGAACAACGCGCTGGGATCTTGCTGACCAACGCCTCACATCCATCGCTCCGTTTCAGGGCAAACGCCAGGACGCAGCTGCCAGGGGCCAGGGATTTGTGATCGACGAAGCGACGACGACCGTGATCATTCCAAAGGCTTGCCATCTGACACAGCCGGGGGAGATCTTGACAGCCCATCGCTGCAGCTGGAACTGGGTCAGCAACCGGGTGGTAGCTGATGGGAATGTGGTGTTGAGACGCCAGGAACCCGAGCAGGAGACCAGAGCTCCGAGGCTGGAAGGCCAGCTGGGATCAAGTGAGGGCGTTCGCTTTGGCTCGACCGGTCAGCGGTTGCGATCCAGCATCCGTTTCATGCCTGATCAACCTCGCAGCGGGCCTTCGTCGTCGCGCTCTCGAGTTTCGTTCTGAGCCGTGCAGACCAGCCTTCAAGCCACTGCTCATCAGCCTGACTGAAGCAGCGTTCGGACCATCCGCCAAGAACCACGATCCCATGGGTCCCTAGGGGCACGATCAGAACAGCTGGAAGGTTCTTGAGAACGGGATCAAATTCATGGCGGCCGGGGAACAGGGTTGTGTTGACCAGGCTGATCGTGGTTTCACGGTCCATGGCCCGTCGACAGATCGGTCCTGGCGTAAATGGTGCATCAGCGTCACTCAGCAGTCCCCGCCGCAGGATGACCTGGTCCCGCCAATGGACCAGAAGGGTGGCGGCTGGAGTAGCCGTCAGCAGCATATGGCTGCCCCAGGCCAGCTCCTCCTTCAGATCAGCCTCCAGGGAGGGCTCCAACTGCAAACCCTGTTCACCGCTGAGGGCGCGTGGTTTCGCCTGGGTCGGATCAGCCCTGGTCCACAGCACAGCCACCAGCATCAGTCCAACAGTCGCCATCCCACAGAGGACTTCAGCGCGTTGCAGTTCAGGGGTGAACGACTCCGCCAGGCCGGCATTGAGCAGCGTCAGCGTCAACAACACCAGAGCACAGACGAGTACAACACGTGCGGGAGCGGGCATCAGGCCATCCTGGGCTGGCAGAACCGCTACATCCTGCTCAAATGTGGGAGTGATGCCTGATTCGGATGAACAGTGCAGAAGCCTTTGCCGCCGTTGCCCTTGCTGCGGTGGCCTGCGACGGAAGCCTCGGACGTGATGAAGCCCATGCCTTGAGGACGCAGCTGGAGTACCGCTCGTTGTACAGCGGCAGCTCGGAAGCTGAGATGGGGGATTTGTTTGACCAGCTTCTCCACCGTCTTCGAGATCAGGGTGTCAGTGGTCTTGTGGATGAAGCGTTGCCTGTTCTGACCTTGGCCCAACAGCAGAGTGCCCTTGCCGTGGCCGCTCACCTTGCCCACGCCGATCGAACGGTCACTGAAGACGAGTCGGCATTTCTGCAGGATCTGGCCCAACGAATGGCATTGCCGGACGGCGAAGCCGCCGCAATTCTGGTGGCAATTGAAGCGTTGAACCGCGACAGCCTGGATGGCTGAGGGCAGACTGATCGGAATTGTTATTCGGAATGGTCTGATGTCGTTCCTGCGTCGACTCGCCAACGTTCTTTCTGCCCTTGGCCTGTTGGTTCTGGTCGCTTGTCCCCTCACAGCCCAGGCCATTTCTCCCACGGATCTCGGCGTCAATCGTCCCGACGAGCGGGTGCTGGATGATGCCGATGTGTTCAGCCGGGCCAGTCGCTCTGAACTCAACGCTCGTCTTCAGGATCTCGCCTCTGAGCGCGTTGATGCCAGGGTTGTGACGTTGCGGCGTCTTGATTACGGCCTGAACCTTGATGGCTTCGGTGAGGAGCTCCTTGCCCAGTGGTCGACCAAGGATTCGGAACCACTGCTCTTGCTCCTAATCGAGACCCAGAACAAACGGGCGTCGATCGCCGCAGATCCTTCGCTGCAATCCCAGCTGCCCGAGGCACTGCTGACCAGTACGGCGCGCACCACCATGACCGTGCCGCTTCGTGAGGGTGATCGCTATCGGCAAGCCACTGTGGATGGCCTCAATCGATTGAGCACCGTCCTCGGTGGTGGCGAGGATCCAGGTCCTCCGGCCGAGATTGTTCGCACAACCCTGCCCACCAACATCCCCACCCAGGAGGAGACAGAGAGCAGCAACGCGACAACCTGGATCATTGTGCTGCTGGTCCTCGGAACCATCATCCCGATGGCGACCTGGTGGGTCTTTTCTCGATGATCGCCTGAGTTGATGGCCACGCGGAACTGGATTGGCCTGTTCTCCCAGGGAGAGGGCGACAACCTAACCAACGAGTTGGAGCGCGGCTACGAAGCGGCGCTGCTGATTCAGGGCATTGAGCTCGAGTTTTACTCCGACCGCAAAGTCAGACCGGAACTTGAGCTTTCCGTTCCTCGTTCCGTTCAAGCCACGGTTTTGCGACGGTTCCACACCGCCCTTCAGATCTGTCGATCCAGTCTTGCCAAGGTGGCTCCCAACCGAGGGCAGCTTGATCCACAGGAGTTGCGTCAGCTTCAGTTGATTGAGACTGTGGTGAGTCGCTATGCGACCAAGCGCTCATTCAGCAAAAGCGGGATGAGCACTGCACCGCAACCATTGCCGCGCTCGCTGCTCGATGTGTTTGATGCGGTGCGTCGTCAGTTGGATCCCACCTCTGAGGAATCTGTCGTGGCAGGGTTCCGCCGGCGGCGCGATTCAACGCTGGCGTCGCTCAGGATCCTGTTGCTGTTGGTGTTGGTCCCCTTGCTGGTCCAACAGGTGTCAAACACCTATATCGTCGGTCCGGCTGTGGAACATCTCTCCCCTGATCTGTCGTTCCTTAGCTACCCAAGGCCTCAGCTCGAGGAGGTCGCCGTCGAGAAATTGCGGATTTACAAAGAGGAGCTTGAATTTGATGCCCTGTTGAATGGGGGAGAGCCACTGTCCTCTGATTTGTTGGTGGTCAAGCTGAGGGAGAAGGCGCAAGAACTCAAGCAGGAAGCTGATCGAGAGAGCGTTCAGGCAATCAAGAATGTCATCGCTGACCTTGCAGGCCTGATGGCCTTTATCGGCGTCTGCCTTGTGAGCAGAGATCAGTTGCGCGTACTGCGAGGATTTCTCGATGAAGCGATCTACGGGCTAAGTGATTCCGCTAAGGCGTTCGCGATCATTCTCTTCACAGACATCTTCGTTGGTTACCACAGCCCTGAAGGTTGGACGGTGCTCCTGGATGGAATCGCCCATCACTTCGGTCTGCCGACCCAGGAAAATTTCATCTTGTTGTTCATCGCCACATTCCCGGTGATCCTGGCGACGATCTTCAAGTACTGGATCTTCCGCTATCTGAACCGCGTCTCCCCCTCCTCCGTGGCGACTCTCAAGGGAATGAATGGTGGTGGCTGACCAGAACAAAGCCAGACTCGTCCTGGTCAGTGGTCCCTCCAGAGGTGGCAAAAGTCGCTGGGCCGAGCATTTGATGTCGGAAGCAGTCGATGTCACCTATGTGGCAACAGCTCCGGATCGTCCCGATGATCAGGACTGGCAGACCCGTCTGGCGTTGCATCGCCGACGGCGCCCAAGCCACTGGCATCTGTTGGAGTCAGGCGCGGAGCTGACGACCGCCCTGCAAACAATTCCACAGCACTCGTCGGTGCTGATCGATGCTCTTGGAGGATTTGTGGCCAGTCATCTCGATGACGCAGACCAGGTCTGGAACAAATGCTGTGATGAGCTGATCCAGCAGTTGGCGGCCATGGACCAGACCTGCGTGGTGGTGATCGAGGAAACCGGATGGGGGGTTGTTCCACCAACACGAATCGGCGGATGCTTTCGCGATCGACTTGGATCCCTCGCACAAAGCCTCGATCGAGAGGCTGATGCCGCCTGGCTTGTCTTGCAGGGTCGGGCCGTTGACCTGCATGCCCTCAGCCAGCCGGTGCCATGACCCTTCCTGCGCCGGCTTCACCCCTTCGGGTGGTTCTTTACGAGCCCCAAATTCCCCCCAACACGGGGAACATCGCCAGGACCTGTGCAGCGTTTCAGCTGCCTTTGGGGTTGATTGAACCGCTTGGGTTCTGCATTGATGATCGCGCGGTACGGCGAGCTGGTCTTGATTACTGGCCCCACGTTCAGCTCTCGACCCACCCCGATTTGAACCATCTGCTGACGCAACTGACGCTGCCCTATCGCCTGATCGGCTGCAGCCGGTACGGAGGTGACAGCCTCAGCAACTTTCAGTTTCAGCCCGGTGATGTGCTGCTGTTCGGCCGCGAAGACAACGGCCTTCCAAACCAGGTGCGTGAGCAGTGCGATCGAATCCTGACCATTCCAATGCCCGGAGGCGTCGATGCAGATGGCGCAGGTGGTGTTCGAAGCCTCAACCTTTCGGTGGCCTGTGCCCTGGTGGCTTACACAGCTGGTCACCAGCTTCAGTTGTGGTGAAGAGCTGACTGCACCAGTTGCCCTTGCAGAGCCATGGTCGCTTCGTTACTGTTCCCCCGACTTCATCAACGGGATGCGCTCAGTCCTTGTGTTGGCTGCTTCCATCGCACCACTGTTGAGCGTGGTGGCATGGACTGCGCTGCCTGGAGAAGCGGATAGTCGATCATTCACATTGGCTGAATTGCCGCCCTTACCAGTCGTCGACGAAGAGATCACCACGACAGACGAACCGGCATTCTGGTTTCGTCTCCAGCAACGCACAGCGTTGTCCCGCCTTGCGGCTGGCTTGGATCTGCCATCGGCTGAACTAGCCCGGATCAATGATCAACCGGAGAGCCATGTGTTTCGCTCCGGCAGCTGGTTTGCGATTCCTGCAGAAGCTCGTGAGCGTGCGTCGATGCTGGTCAGCGTCGAGGCTGACTCGATCCGCACTCAACCACCGATCACGCCACCTCCACCGGTTCAGTCCACCGCATCCATTCAGCGCGGCGACTCACTGGCCAGTTTTTTGGAGCGCCACGGCATCAACCAGGAGGAGTTGAAACAGTTCAATCCAGGGCTCACCCTCGCTGATCTCAGCGTCGGTACCGAAGTGCGGGTGGCCAAAGCCGCCCCTGGTCAGCAGCTTCTGGCCATTCGTCCCAAGATCAGTGGAGGGGCCAGCTGGCCGGATCCTCCTGCCCTCACCAGCCCAAAGTCCACCAGCAGCGACGCACAACTTTTCGCTCCTTCAAGGACCTACAGCTGGCCCACAAAGGGAGTGTTCACCTCCGGATACGGCTGGCGATGGGGTCGGATGCACAAGGGAATTGACATTGCTAACAGCTCCGGAACCGCTGTTCATTCCGCCCGAGACGGGATCGTGACCTACGCAGGTTGGAGTGGTGCCTATGGATATCTTGTGGAGATCGCCCATGGAGATGGTGAATCGACCCGCTACGCCCATAACAGTCGATTAATGGTTTCAAAGGGTCAGGTTGTTCCGCAGGGTGCACGGATCTCTCTGATGGGAAGCACGGGGCGCAGCACAGGCCCCCATCTCCATTTCGAAATTCGTCGTTCCAGCGGCGCAGCAGTCAATCCTCTGAGCAAGTTGCCACCGCGGCAAGCCTGATCTGAACAAGATCTTTTCAACCTACGATCCAATCGCGTTGAACGCGCTAACGATTTAACATTGAAATTTTAATGTCAGAGGGGAGACTTGAACTCCCGACCTCAGGGTTATGAATCCTGTGCTCTAACCAGCTGAGCTACTCTGACGAAGGGCCTTAAGGCCAGTTGCCATCATACATCTCGGCCTTCCTGCAGCGAGTGAATGGCACTTAACGCATCTCG
>MDTA01125614.1_pt1 | contig 10637 bp, 10 predicted proteins | sample 811151 | NCBI WGS metagenome assembly MDTA01 (sample SAMN05326648, study PRJNA326480) | marine metagenome | isolation source: seawater | place: Indian Ocean: South | collected 2010 | reverse complement strand
GGTGAGGATGGTTTTGAAATTTCTATTTCTAATAAAAAAGTCAAAAAGTTAATTGACTTCCTATTGGAAAACAATGCAAAGCCTATAGGTTTAGGTGCAAGAGATACTTTAAGATTAGAAGCTGGATTATGTCTTTATGGCCATGATTTAAATGAAACAATTAATCCTATAGAAGCAAATCTTAAATGGGCAATCGCAAAAAAAAGGAAAGAAGCCGGTGGTTTCAATGGTTGGAATAAAATTAAACATCTATTAACAAACGGTAGTGAAAAAATAAGAGTTGGTATTAAACCTGAGGGAAAAGTTATTGCAAGAGAAAATACGAAAATATTTTCTTTTAATGATGAAGAAATAGGATTTGTAACAAGTGGAACTTTTGGCCCCAGTGTAAATGCCCCAGTTGCGATGGGATATGTTAAATCAATTTACTCTAAAATTGGGACATTAATTAGACTTGAGGTAAGAGATAAAAAATATGAAGCTAAAGTTTCTGAATTGCCATTTTATAAAAAAAATTATGTAAAAGGAGAAAAATAAATATGAGTGACATTAAATTTTCAAAAAATCACGAATGGGTTAAAGTTCAAGGAGATAAGGCAATTGTAGGTATTACTAAACACGCGACAGAAATGTTAGGGGATATAGTTTTTGTAGAGGTTCCGGAAAAGGGAAAACAAGTTGAAAGTAATGGTCAAACTGCAATTGTAGAGTCGACCAAAGCTGCCAGCGATGTCTATTCCCCTTTATCGGGCGAGATCATTGAGAGTAATCAATCAATTGCTGATGATCCTTCTAAAGTTAATGCTGATCCTGAAGGTGAAGGATGGTTTTTTAAAATTAAAATTAAAGATAAAAACCAATTAGACGCTTTGATGACGAGCGATGATTACGAAAAATTTAAAAAGGACAATCCTAGCTAAATGATAGACGATACTTCAAAAGAATTTATAAAAAGACACATTGGTCCATCAAAAAAAGATCAAAATAAAATTTTAGATTACATAAATGCTCATTCATTAGAGCAACTAATGAAAGACACTGTTCCTAATGATATCCTCTTAAAAGAAGATTTAAAAATTGATAGCTCTTTATCTGAGAGCGAAGCCCTAAAAAAACTAAAGTTAATTTCAAAGAAAAATGAAACTTTTCGAAATTTTATTGGTATGGGTTATTACAACTGTTTTACTCCTAACGTTGTTATTAGAAATATTCTAGAAAACCCCGGATGGTACACTTCTTATACTCCTTATCAACCAGAGGTGGCGCAAGGCCGTTTAGAGATGTTATTAAATTTTCAACAAATGATAATTGATTTTACTGGAATGGACATTGCCAATGCATCCTTATTAGATGAGTCAACTGCTGCGGCAGAGGCAGTTGGTATGGCCCAAAGAGTAAATAAAAATAATTCAAAAAAAATATTTGTCTCAGAAAACTGCAACCCTCAAACTTTGGATTTAATTAAAACAAGAGTTGAACCTTTTGGATTAGAACTTTTAGTTGGAAATACAAAAGATTTTATAAAAAACATTGATGGAGATATAATTTGTGGTGTCCTTGCTTACCCTGATACATTTGGAGACATCGACGATCCTAGCGAGTCGATAAGCACAATTCATAAAAAAAAAGGTTTGGCCATATTAATTTGTGATTTACTTGCTCTAGCTAAGATTAAAACACCAGCAGAACTTGGAGCTGATATTGCTGTTGGTTCAGCCCAAAGATTTGGAGTTCCTATGGGTTATGGAGGCCCTCATGCTGCTTTTTTTGCAACAAAAGAGAAATATAAAAGATCTATGCCAGGAAGAATTATAGGTGTCTCAGTCGATAAATACGGAAAAAAAGCTTACAGACTGTCATTGCAAACAAGAGAACAACACATTAGAAGAGACAAAGCCACAAGTAATATATGTACAGCCCAAGCTTTACTCGCTATTGTTTCTGCTGCTTATGCAATCTATCATGGCCCAGAGGGTATAATCGAAATAGCTAATAGGACTTCTAAACTAGCAAAAGTTTTCGCTGATAGCATCATCTCTGCAGGCTATAATTTGTATTCTAATAATTTTTTTGACACCGTTACAATAAAAACTAACGAAAAAACAAATGATATTTATAAAAAAGCTTTGACTGAAAAAATTAATCTAAGAAAGATTGATGACAATATGATCTCCGTAGCCTTTGATGAAGCAAAAAGATTAGAACATGTCAATCTATTGTTAAATATATTTGGAATAAAAAAAGAAATTGATAAATCAATTAATGTCAAGTTAGATAATTTACCAAAAAATTTAATAAGATCTTCAAAGTTTTTGACACATCCAGTCTTTAGTAAATATCACTCTGAGACTGAAATGATGAGATATTTAAAAAGATTAGAAGACAGCGATATTGCACTTAACAGGTCAATGATCGCTTTGGGGTCATGTACAATGAAGTTAAATTCTACAGCAGAAATGATACCGATTTCTTGGCAGGAGTTATCATTACCGCACCCCTTTGTGCCACAAGACCAAATGAAAGGTTATAAAATTATTTTTGATGATTTAATAAAGGATTTAAAAGAAATGACAGGTTTTGATGCTGTTTCCCTTCAACCAAACTCAGGTGCTCAAGGTGAGTATGCGGGTCTTATGACCATAAGAAGTTATCACAGGAATAATAATCAAAGCAATAGAAATGTATGTTTAATACCTAATTCAGCACACGGTACAAATCCTGCAAGCGCACAAATGTCGGGTATGAAAGTGGTTGTGATAAATTGTGATGAAAACGGCAATATAGATGTTACCGACCTAAAAGATAAAGCTCAAAAATATTCAAAAGATTTAGCTGCTTTAATGGTCACTTATCCTTCAACACATGGGGTTTTTGAAGAAAAGATTAAAGAGATATGTGAAATCGTACACAAAGAGGGTGGCCAAGTTTATATGGACGGTGCCAACTTAAACGCTCTTGTTGGGGTAGCAAAGCCAGGAGAGTTTGGTCCTGATGTTTGTCATATAAATTTACATAAAACATTTTGTATACCACATGGTGGTGGAGGTCCAGGAATGGGACCAATAGCTTGCGCAAAACACTTAGAAGAATTTTTACCAACTCATCATCATTTAAAAGACAAAAACTCCAAAAAAGGTATGGGAGCAGTTTCGGCCGCGCCATGGGGGAGCGCTAGTATATTAGCCATTTCATGGATGTATATTAAGATGATGGGCGCGAAGGGAATAAAGTTAGCTTCTGAAATATCTATTTTAAATGCCAATTATATAGCAAAAAGGTTATCAGAAAAATTCAAAGTACTTTATACAGGAAAAAATGGTAATGTTGCTCACGAGTGCATAATAGACATTAGACCTATTAAAGAAAAATCTGGTGTATCTGAGGAAGACATTGCAAAAAGATTAATTGATTATGGTTTTCATGCACCAACAATGTCATGGCCTGTATCCGGTACAATTATGATTGAACCTACTGAGAGTGAAAATCTTGAGGAAATAGATAAATTTTGTGACGCAATGTTAAGTATCAAAGGTGAAATAGAAAAAGTTGAAAATGGCTCTTTTGACAAAGAAGACAATCCATTAAAAAATGCGCCTCACACTTACACAGAATTATCAGGGGATGAATGGAAACACTCTTACACAAGACAACAAGCTGCTTTTCCTAAAAAATATTTACAAGACTATAAATATTGGGCGCCAGTTGCTAGAGTTGATAACGTATATGGAGACAGAAACCTTGTTTGTTCTTGCCCATCTATGGATGAATACAAAGATGAAGCTGCTTAATAAATGAAAATAGCAGTCATCGGGTCTGGTATCTCAGGTTTATCTGCGGCTTATTATTTATCAAAAAAATATTACGTTGATCTTTATGAAAAGGAAGATCATTTTGGTGGTCATTCCCACACTGTAAATATTAAAAATGATAAAGAAAATATTTCAGTTGATATAGGCTTTATTGTTTTTAATGAATTAACGTATCCAAACTTGATAGATTTTTTTAAAGAAATTGATGTTGAAAAAGAAAAAAGCAATATGTCTTTCTCAGTAAGTGTAAAAGGCACAGACATCGAATACAGCGGAAGTGGTTTTACAGGTATTTTTTCTATTAAAAAAAATTTATTAAACTTAAAATTTTTAAAAATGATTTACGAAATTGTCAATTTTTATAAAAAGGTTTCGAACGATATAACAGAAGTCAACAAAAAAATAACTTTAGGTGAGTACTTGACTAAAAATAAATTATCTAATTATTTTATAAACTATCATATTATTCCTATGGTAGCTTCAATTTGGTCAATGCCATACGGTAAAGCCAAAAATATGCCATTTAAATTATTTGTAGAATTTTTTTCAAATCATGGATTATTCAGACTTAGAAATAGACCCCAATGGTTTACTGTTAAAAATCGGAGCAGGACATATGTAAATGCTGTTTTAAAAAAAATTAGTGGAGAAATTTATAAGAATTACGAAGTTAAAAAGGTAATTAGAAAAAATAACAATATTAGAATTATGGTAGGCCCTGACGAAGAATTTTTAGAATATGATCACGTAATTATGGCTTGTCATGCCGATCAAACACTTAAACTAATTCAACCGTCTACTTTGGAAAATGATCTACTTAAAAATTTTGAATACGTTGAAAATGAGGCCTACTTACATTGTGACGAAACTTTAATGCCTAGTGCTAGAAATGCATGGTCTAGCTGGAACGCTATTTCAAATGAAGATTCATCCGAGTCTTGTGTTACATATTGGTTAAACAAATTACAAAATTTAGTAACACAAACTAATTATTTCCTTACATTAAACCCAATTACTAAAATTGATGAAAAAAAAATTATAAAAAAAATAAAATTTACTCATCCTAGTTTTAACTTAAAAACATCTAGGTCGCAAAAAGAGCTTGTAAGTCTACAGGGTAAACAAAATACATGGTTTTGCGGCAGTTATTTTGGATATGGATTTCATGAAGATGGTTTAAAATCATCTTTAGAATTAATTAAAAATTTTAAGATTTGATGAACTCCTGTATTTATAATGGATTTGTAAGCCACACAAGATTTAAACCAATCAGGCACACATTAAGATACAATACTTTTTCATTATTTATTGACTTAGATGAAATTAAGGTCTTAACAGAAAATAATCCAATATTTTCATTTAATAAATTTAATATTTTTAGTTTTTATAACAAAGACCATGGAGATAGAGACGGAATGTGCTTAAAAACCTGGGTAAAAAATAATTTGAAAAAATTTGGAATTGATCAAAATATTAATACAATTAAGCTTTTATGTTACCCAAGAATTTTTGGATATGTGTTTAATCCTTTAAGTATTTTTTATTGTTATGAAGATAGTAATCTTAGAGCGATTTTATATGAAGTCAAAAATACATTTAATGAACAGCACACATATATTTTTAAGGTAAAATCAAATCATACTATTTCTCAAATATGTAAAAAAAAATTTTATGTATCTCCGTTTATGGATATGGAAACACACTATAAATTTGATTTATTAAACCCAGATGAAAAGTTGTCTGTAAACATAAAACAAACCGATAAAGAGGGAATAGTTTTAACTGCTGTGCAAAAGGGAGAAAAAAAAGAGTTTAATTTTAAACAATTGTTAATAAACTTTGTTTTTTATCCACTAATGACATTTAAAATTATAGGGGCGATACATTATGAAGCATTACGATTATGGAAAAAAGGAGCAAAATACAGATCTAGAAAAATGAAAATTAAAAATAATTTGAGTTTTGAGGAATAAATGAGTCTAAGTAAAATTGCAGAAAAATATACATTAAAAAAATTAAAGCAGTTAAATATTGGAAATTTGGAACTTACTAATTACGATGGAGTAAAATATTTTTTTGGTAATTCAAAAAGCCCTCTTAAGTCAGACATAAAGATAATTAATGATAAATTTTATCTTAATATCATTTTGGGTGGCAGTTCAGCGCTAGGCGAGGCTTATGTAAATAAAGATTTTGAAACAAGCGATCTCACAAAATTAATCGAATTGACGGCAAGAAACATAGAACTAATTTACAAGTTTTCGGGAAGTATAAAATTACAGATTATTAAAAATTTTATCAAAAGACTTTTTGTATCTAATACTAAATCTAAAAGTTTAGAATATATTTCAAAACATTATGATATGGGAAATGAATTTTTTTCAAAATGGTTAGACAAAACTCTCACTTATTCAAGTGCAATTTACGAAAGTCAAAATGACGATTTAGAAACTGCACAAAAAAATAAATACCGGAAACTAATTAATCTACTTGAGTTAAAAAGTGGTGACAAAGTACTAGAAATAGGCTGTGGTTGGGGAGGTTTTTCCGAGTACGTTGGCAAAAATTATGATGTTAAAATTGATTGTATTACTATTTCAAAAAAACAGTTCGAATATGCTAAAAAAAGAATTTCTCACTCAGGGCTAAACGACAAAGTAAATGTTAAATTTTTAGATTATAGAGATATAAATAACAAATATGATAAAATTGCTTCAATTGAAATGATTGAAGCAGTGGGTGAAAAATATTTGAATGAATATTTTCAAACTATTAAAAAATCTCTTAACGAGAATGGTCTTGCAGCAATACAAGGCATTACAATAAAAGACGATTTATTTGAGAGGTATAGAATGAACGAGGATTTTATTCAAAAATATATATTTCCTGGTGGTTTCCTGCCCTCATTAAATTTTATTAAAAATTTAACAAAAAAAAATAAATTAAGGTTGGAAAAGGTTGATTCATACTCTGAACATTATGCTCGTACACTTTCAATCTGGAGAAAAAATTTTTACGACTCATGGAAGAGTATTTTGCCCTTAGGATTCGACAACTCTTTCAAAAAAATTTGGGAATTTTATCTCTCATATTGTGAAGCAGGATTTAAAGCAAAAAATATAGACTTGATACAATTTTCAATGTCTAATAAATAATTAATGAAAAAAATATTTGTAATAATTTTATTATTTTTATTAACAGGGTGTGCAAAAGATATGAAACCAACAGATTTTAAAGATCAAAAACCAAGATTGATAATTGAAGATTATCTATCAGGAAATGTAAAAGCTTGGGGAGTATTACAAGATAGATCTGGTAAAGTTACAAGGCAATTCAAGGCAGACTTAAATGGTGACTGGGATGGTAATACCCTAATTTTAGATGAATTATTTAATTGGAGTGATGGCGAGAAGCAGAAAAGAAAATGGACTATTAAAAAAATTGATGAACATAATTACGAAGGAACCGCGTCAGATGTTGTTGGTAAAGCCATAGGCTATTCATATGGGCCTGCTTTTAAATTCGAATATGTGCTTTTGGTCCCAGTTAAGGGAAAAAATATTAAAATTACTTTTGATGATTGGATCTTTATGCAAGATGAACGTGTAGCAATTAATAGAGCGACGATGACAAAATTTGGCATTAAGGTTGCCGAACTTACTGTGATGTTTGTGAAAGATTAATATGTTTGAACTACCAAAATTAGATTATTCGAATTCCGCTTTGTCACCTATAATGTCTGAGCAAACTTTAGATTTGCATCACGGCAAACATCACCAAACTTACATTACTAATTTAAACAATTTTATTAAAGGTTCAGATTACGAAAAATTGTCTTTGGAGGATATAATAAAAAAATCATCAGCCGAGAATAAAGCAGGCATATTTAATAATGCAAGCCAACACTGGAACCACAATCTTTTTTGGAAATGCATGAAACCAAATGGTGGCGGAAAGCTCCCACCTAAACTTGAAGAGAAAATTAAAAAAGATTTTGGAAGCTTTGAAAAATTCAGAGAGGAATTTATTAACGCTGGAATAACTCAATTTGGATCAGGATGGTGCTGGTTATCACTCAAAGATGGTAAATTAGTAGTCACCAAATCACCTAATGCTGAAAACCCTACCATTCATAATATGAAACCAATATTAGGTTGCGATGTATGGGAACATTCTTATTATCTAGATTACAAAAATAAAAGACCAGTTTATTTAGAAAATTTTTTTGACAAGTTAATTAATTGGGAATTTGTTGCGTCTAATCTTTAAATTATTTTTTCAAACGTCTTCAAAAGCCTTCTCTTTTCCAAAACTATTTTTAATCTATTCATTGCTATATAAATATTAAAAAAAATTACCAATTCCCAAAGCAGCTGCACCAATTAGAACAACCCAAATTAGGCCCTTTATTAAAAAAAAGTAAAATCCTCCTATCAACAAATTTTTGTAAATTTTCTTTTTCATTATTTAATATTACTAAATTTAAATTTAATAGTTTAAGTCTTATTGTCTCAAGATTATCGTTTAACTAATTTATCAACTAAGAATAAATACAGTCTATAAGGTAGAATTCTTAAAAATTTTAGAGTCAAAGTTAATCCTTTTGGAAAATGGATTTCAAACGCACTACTTTTCACCAACCCATTAAAAATTTTTTCTGCCGCATATTCAGGAGTTCTTAAAAATGGCATTGGGAATTCATTTTTGTCAGTCAAAGGGGTTTTAATAAAACCAGGTGAAACAATTGAAACCCTTACTCCGAATTTTTTAAAATCAAAATAAATACTTTCACTGAAATTAGTTAAAGCAGCTTTGGATGGACCATATCCACTAGAATTAGGCAATCCTCTATAACTGGCTATAGAAGAAACAATCGAAATATGTCCAGATCTCTTATTTTTAAAATATTTTTCAACTGATTTTACGCAATCGATTACACCTAAAAAATTTACATTTATTACATTTTTTATCTTATCGGGATCTATATTTTGTTCATCTTTTGGTTCGTAGGTACCACTGGAAAATAGACATAAATCTAAGTCACTAAATTAATTTAAAATATTTTTGAACACTTCATTAATCTGATTTCGATTTGTTACATCAAGTGGATAAGACACAATATTAGGATTTTTAGCTAATTCATCCAAAAGTTCTTTTCTTCTAGCAGAAACTGCAACTTTCCATCCTTTGCTGGCAAATTTTTCAGCTACAGCTTTCCCTATGCCACTACTTGCACCAGTTATCCAAATTTTTTTTTGTTTTTCAGACATATAACGTTTATATTTTCAAAATGAATAATAAATATTTATCATTATTTATAATATTAACCATTACTTTTTTAGCCTCTGCAATAGGAGGTTATACCACTTCTTCTTTTAAGGAACCTTGGTATTCGCAATTGACATTAGCACCATTCAATCCGCCTGCATGGATATTTGGACCTGTTTGGACAATATTGTATATAATGATGTCAGTAGCCATATGGAAAATTTGGCAAAGTTATAAAGATACATATATTCTAAAAATTTACTTTATACATCTATTCTTTAACTCAACCTGGAGCATCATCTTTTTTGGATTTCATCAAGTGGGATTAGCGTTAGTAAATCTGATTATAATTTTAGGCTTCGTTGTTCTTCTATTGAAGCTGTATTTTAAAAGAGACAAAATTAGTTATTACTTAATGATACCTTATTTTTTATGGAGCTCATTTGCTTTAATTTTAAACACTTATATTTTTATTTATAACTAAAATTATCTTGTTGGGTAATTTCTTTTTAATAGATACTTATTAATTAAAATAGAGAGAATTATTATAACGATTGCACCACCTGCCACAGGTAGAAATATAAATTCAAAAGATACGTCTGATAAAAGAGCAATTAATGGATTTGCGGCAGCAGGGGGGTGTTCAACTTTAAAATACATCATCAGTGTTAAGGCAAGCCCAACTGCTAAACCTAAAGTAATAAAAGACATTCCAAAAATTTCATTAAATAAGATTCCAACTATTATAGATACCAAATGTCCAAAAAAAACATTCTTAGGTTGGGCCATATCAGCTTTATAAAATACCAAAACACTAAAAGTTGTAGCACCAAAAGAAAATATTAACCAATATCCATAAGATGTCTCGAGACTCATAAAAGCTAGGACACTTATAATAATAGCCGCTGATATACCTAAAATTATTGGGATTAACTTGTCATTAATTTTCATATTTAAAAACTTTTTAATTAAGTTATATACTTATATGGACCAGAATAAAGCAATTAAATTTTTATATAATTTATCCTCTAAGCTTAATAAGTTTTATAAATCAAATTCCAAAAAAAAATTAATTATAATCAATAAATCAAAAAGAAAAAAAATATTCAATCCAGTAACCAATTTCGATAAAAGTTTTGAAAAGATGATAAGAGCTTATATTGTAAAATCATTTCCTAAAGACGGGATTATTGGAGAAGAATTTAAAGAGAAAAAGAGCAAAAATAAAAACCACTGGATAATTGACCCAATAGATGGAACCAAGGCATTTGTTGCAGGCCTTCCTACTTGGTCTAATTTAGTAGGCATGACTTACAAAAAGAAATCAATAATAGGAATGGCTAATTTTCCGGAATTAAAAAAAACCTATATTAGCTATAATAACACTACATACATTTTAGATAAACATAAAAAAAAAAAATTAAAAACAAATAGAAATGTTAATACCAAAAAAACAAAAATTTTATGTAATTTTCATAATCCAAATAAAAATTTAAAATTCTTAAAAAAGTTAGATAAATTGAATAAGAATATAAGCAGGATTACACTTGATGCATTCAG
>MDTA01044615.1_pt1 | contig 10637 bp, 9 predicted proteins | sample 811151 | NCBI WGS metagenome assembly MDTA01 (sample SAMN05326648, study PRJNA326480) | marine metagenome | isolation source: seawater | place: Indian Ocean: South | collected 2010 | reverse complement strand
CTCCTCAGAAAGCGGGCCGCCGTGACCGCGCAGGCTACGGCCGCATTACTTCAATTCGGAAATGCGCTGTTAGAGGCGTACCAGTGGCAAAAAGACGCGCGCGCGCTCATTGACTACGATGATTTGATCTTGGAATCCGGCCGTTTGCTAAAACGCAAGGACGTTGCGCCTTGGGTGCTCTTTAAGCTAGATGAAGGTCTCGACCATATCCTTGTCGATGAAGCTCAGGACACAAGTCCAGATCAGTGGGAGGTAATCACCGCCCTCGCGGAGGCTTTTTTCGACACTCAGGGCGGTTCGGAAAACGCGAGAACCGTCTTTGCCGTCGGCGACCTGAAACAATCAATCTATAGTTTTCAAGGTGCGGATCCGGATGAATTCCAGAGAATGCGGGACCGCTTCAGCCGCACCATCGCGGCTGCGGGCCAAGTCTGGCGGGAGGTCGATCTGACGGTATCTTTTCGATCAACGGAAGCCGTCTTGCAGGCTGTCGACGCGGTTTTTTCAGGCGAGCGCGCTGCTGACGGCGTACAACTGGACGGAGAGGCTATACGCCACATGGCTTTCAGAAGCGGACATGGCGGCTTAGTAGAATTATGGCCACCCATTGAGCCCCAAGAGATGGACACACCGGCCCCCTGGAAACCGCCCGTTGAACGCGTTCAAGGAGACTCTCCTACGGCCCGTCTCGCTAATCTGATCGCCGAGCGGATCCGTCGGATGATTGATAACGGTGAGATTCTCGAATCCAACGGGAGACAGATCCGCCCCGGGGATGTACTGGTCCTAGTAAGACGACGCGGTCGTTTCATCGATGAGATTGTTAGGGCCCTTAAAACCCGCAACATTGGCGTTGCTGGAACAGACCGAATGATCCTCACCCAACAGATTGCCGTTCAGGACCTGATGGTCCTTGGCCATTTTGCACTGTTACCAGACGATGACCTCACGCTGGCGACTCTCCTCAAATCACCCCTGGTGGGACTGGATGAAGACGCTCTTTTTACACTGGCACACGGCCGGGCGGGGTCCCTATGGTCGGAACTGACGCGGCGAAAAACGCACTCGGCGGAGTTGGCAGACGCCCACCAGTTTTTATCCGGCATCCTCGCGAGCGCCGATTTTACGACCCCCTTCGGTTTTTACAGCGACCTGCTGGATGCCCGCCAAGGGCGCCGCAAATTGTTGTCCCGACTCGGGTTTGATGCCGCCGATCCGGTATCTGAATTTCTTAATCTGGCCTTGGAATTTGAACGGAACCACGTGCCATCACTAGAGGGTTTTCTCCACTGGATGGAGACCGGGGAGGCCGAAATCAAACGGGACTTGGAACAGGCGCGACCCGACACCGTGCGTGTGATGACGGTCCATGGTGCGAAGGGGCTGGAAGCGCCCATTGTCTTCTTGCCGGATACGTTACAGATGCCAAGCAAGCTTCCACTTTTTTACTGGGTCTCAGATGAAGATGGTTTTGATCGTGCCATTATCTGGCCCCCCCGCCGTGGTTATTTTGAAAAAATCACCGAAGCCCAGCTGGAAAACGTTATTGCAGACAGAAATCGCGAATACCGACGTCTTTTGTATGTTGCCATGACACGTGCGGAGGACCGTCTTTATATCTGCGGCTGGCATACCAAGAAAAAAGCACCCGAGGGATGCTGGTACGATCTTATGCATGCGGCAATTTGCGCTACCGGAGAAACGCGGGACGATCCGTTTTTAGCGGAAATGGGGGAGACCGTGGACAACGAGGTCTTCTTCATCAGGTCTCAACAAGATATTCCCATCAGCGCGCAGCCAGCAGAAAAACTGATGGCGCCCGTTGATCCACAGGATTGGATGCTGTCAAAGCCGCCGGAAGAGCCAGCGCCGTTATCGCCGTTGGCGCCGTCTCAACCGGACGCACCGGACCCGGCGGTCGAGTCGCCGCTAAGCGGGGACGACGGCGACCGGTTTAAGCGCGGAAATATCGTTCACACTCTTTTGCAAACCCTGCCTCAGTTACCGGAGGACTGCCGAAAAGCCGCTGCCCAGGCATTTTTAGCGCGCGAGGGGAATCGGCTGTCAGCCCGCCTCCAAGAGGACATTCTCACGGAAACAATGGGTGTGCTGGACCATCGCGAGTTTGGCGCCCTGTTTGGCCCCGGCTCCCGCGCGGAGGTTCCCCTGGTGGGCGAAATCGGCGGACATATCCTGTCCGCGCAGATTGACCGGCTGCTGGTCGCAGATGGCAAAGTGATGATCGTGGATTATAAAACCAATCGGCCACCGCCATCGCGCCCAGACGACGTCCCCCTGGTCTATCTACGGCAAATGGCGGCATACCGGGCCGCACTTCAGCGTATTTATCTGGCACATGATATTGAATGCTTGCTCCTGTGGACCGATGGCCCCGCGCTGATGCACCTGCCCGCCAGCATGCTCGCCGACCACGCACCTTGACTGGATTAGGCGACAGCCATAGACTCGTTCTCATATAAATGTTGTTCGCGGGCATGTGTCTCGCATGAAAATAGGACGCTTTTTGATGGCTAAACAAGTTACAGACTCAAGTTTTGATGCCGATGTACTTCAGGCCGATGAACCGGTTCTCGTTGATTTCTGGGCGGAATGGTGTGGTCCATGCAAGCAGATTGCACCGGCACTCGACGAGATCGGGGATGAACTATCCGGGAAAATGACACTCGCGAAAGTGAATATTGATGACAACCCGGAATCACCGTCCAAATATGGTGTCCGGGGTATCCCGACTCTAATGATTTTCAAGGGGGGTGAAGTGGCCGCAACAAAAGTCGGCGCACTGCCGAAAAGCAAACTGAAAGAATGGGTCGAGTCTATAATCTAAGGACCTCACTAATCCGGCATGCCGGAAGGTTGAGTTTCAACCCCGCTGGTCCGGCGGGGTTTTCTTTTTTTAAGGGGGCGTAATGGGAGAGGCATATTTACGAGATACCCCTTATATTTGGGGAGCATATAACGAACTCAGTCCCTTATTTCTAAATTATATTTGTGCTTTAAACGGTCACCGTCCCCGGGACATTGAGCAGGCCTTCACCTATTGTGAGCTGGGGAGCGGCAATGGTGTCACCGTGACAGCACTCGCTGAGATCTATCCGCACGGGTCTTTTTACGCCATCGATTTCAATGAGGTTCATATCGACAACAGCAACGCACTGCTGTCAGGCACCAATCTAGAAAATATTGATTTTCACAAAACAGATTTTAATAATCTGCAGTCCCTCTCCGGACCCAACTTTGATTATATTGTCTTGCACGGGGTTTACAGCTGGGTCAACGCCAAAACCCGTGACAATATCGGCGCGTTCATTGCCTCCCGTCTAAAGGACGGCGGAATTGTATATCTCAGTTACGACAGCCTCCCTGGTTGGTCGGCGATCACGCCGCTCCGGGATATGGTAGTGGCCTACACAAAAAATATGTCCGGTGACTCGGTGGCAAAAACCCGGGCGGGTCTGGATTTTCTTGAATTTCTTAAGGCTAACAAAGCGGCTTTTTTCGAAGACAATCCTACGGCGGTCGCATTTCTTGAGCAGATCAAAGACCTTCCGCTAGACTATGTCACCCATGAGTTCTACGGCGATTCGGTACAACCTGCCTACTTTGAGAATGTCGCACGTGATATGCAGAGTGCCGGACTGGTTTTTTCGGGGAGCGCCATTCCCCATCTTAATTTTATCGATTTGGCGGTCCCTTCTGAGTTTCACGACCTTCTCAAAAAATCCTCGACGCGGCTCGAATTTGAGACGTACGGAGATTTTATCCGTAACCAACGCTTCCGGAGAGATGTCTTTATAAAATCCGAAGACTCCATGTCCGAGCAAGAGCAGGAGGCGCTGCTCATGAGCTTGCCGTTTGGCACAATTTGCATCCAGGAGGATTTCAAGCGGAGTGTGGCCTTTGAAGATGTCGCCTTGAATTACGTCGCCGACTTATTCGAAAATTTAATTCAGGAACTCTGTACCGGTGCTAAATCAGTCAATCAGCTTATTCAACTGAGCCAGTTTTCAGCCTATCAACCGGCCTTGGTTTTGGATGCCATTCGGTTCCTCACAGCTGGTGGACAGGTTGTCCCATTTTCCCGCGCCACAGATAAACCGGCAGATAAAGACCTCACTGCCAACCGCTACACCCTTGGGGGATCATATAATCTGCAAATCCTGAAGCATCGTCTTTTCGCGCAAGAATCCATTGGGATGGTAGCTATAGACACCGGTTTAGTTTTAGAAGTTTCAATGTCGGATGCGTTGTTTGCCCTTTGCTCGGCCGAAGCGGAGCGGGATCACGTCTCCGCTTGGACATTTCAACGCCTCCTCGAAAAAGGTCAGGAAATAGAAACTGAGGACGGTGACCACACCCAAGCGCTTGCGCAAGCTGTAGGAGAATTCCGGCGCAAACGGCTTCCTAAATTCTTGGAGTTAGGGATACTCGCGCCTGTGCCGAATTGACTTTGTTTAGGAGGTGGTCTCTCGGCGACTCTGAGTAATCACCAAGGTAATACCAAGCGCCACAAGCACCCCGCCAATAAAATGGTATAGGAACAATTGCTCCCCAATGAAACTAATGGCTAAGAGCGCGCCGAAAACTGGAATTAAGTTTAGGAAAATTGAGGCACGATTTGGGCCGACCGCCCGAAGTCCTGAATTCCAGATATAGATAGATAAAACGGATACAATCAACCCCATCACCAAAAAGACAATTACGCTATCAATAGTAGCTGGAACGGCTCTCACAGTAAGAGTCTCAACGACGTAAAATGGCAACACGGACAGGCTTCCCGCCATAAGGACCAGGAACAACGTTGTCGTCACGCCGAGTTCTTTAGGCAAGCGGTGCAATAGAGCGGCATAAATCGACCAGCCAATGATGGCCAGAACAGCAAAACCATCACCGATATTCACGTTGAGGCCAAGTAGCAAAGAAATATCGGCCTTGCCAACAATCACCAGGATCCCAGTGAAGCCTGCCACGATGCCCGCACTTTGTCCCGGAGTGAGTTTATCTTTGGTCAAAATCCAAGCTGCAACCGCCGTGACTGCAGGCTGAACAGCATTAATGACCGAGGCATTGATTGCGGTTGTAAAATTCACGCCCACCATGAGCATCACGGAGCTACCGATTTGGATGACCCCCATAAAAATGATAAATCTCGCATGGCGCCGGATGATTTCCGCTTTGCGGATCAGTTCGGCGTAGACAAACGGTAGAAGGAAAACAGCCCCGACAAACCACCGCCAAAAAGAGAGACCTAAAGGTGGGATTTCCTGATGAACCCCCCGCCCAATGACAATGCTGAGACCCCATAGGAACGTCGCACAGGTAATCAGGACATAGGCGACGCTGGATCTCGGTTCAAAGGTCTCCAGTTTTTTAAGCATGGTGCCGGAAAACCTGCTGGGGTCGGAAATAAATCTCAAAAGGCAGCCAGTTTGATATCATAACATACCTTATGAGACCGATTGACAGGGTTCAAACGTTCTCCCTGAGGACCTCACCCGCCAAATAAAGTGAACCACAAATTAAAATTCGCCCGGGCGTGCCAGAGAGCGCCAGCAGATCGTGAATAGCGCTCTCGAGACTGGACGCCACTTGCACCTTGCCGCCAAGCTTTTCTGCGATATCGGCAAGAGCCGCTGGATCTATCGAGGCTGCTTCACCGGTAATAACGACGGTCCGCAACGCCGCCAAATGCGGGAGAAGTGGTGTAATGAAGGCAGCCGGCTCCTTTGAAGAGATCATCCCCCAAATGCCAAAAAAAGGTTTATCACACCATTCCACCGCCTGCGCGGCCAAGATTTCTCCAGCCGCTGGATTATGGCCACCATCGAGCCATAATTCCCAACCTTCAGGGATGTTATCCACCAGGGGTCCGGACGACAGCCGTTGGAGCCTTCCCGGCCATCGAACTGCACGTAGCCCATCCACGACAGCCGTGTCCGGAATGGCATCCGGTCGCCAAGAATCCAGGCAGGTGAGTGCCTGGGCGGCATTTTGAATTTGGTGACGCCCGGTCAAACTGGGCAGCGGAACTGTTAGGCCACGGTGCGGCGTCTGGATCCAAATGGACTCCTTGGTTGGCTCCAGTCGCCATTCGGATCCCTGCAGGAGAAGATGGCTACCGATATTCTCAGATGCCTCCCGGATAACAGAATCTGCAATCGGCTTCTGCGACGCGACAACTGCCGGCACATGCCGTCGCATGATGGCCGCTTTTTCTGCAGCAATCCCTTTGAGATCTGCGCCCAGAAATCCTACGTGATCGATGGAGACGGGAGTCAACGCCGTAACCGCCGGCTGGTCCAAGACATTGGTCGCATCTAAGCGCCCGCCGAGGCCGGTTTCCAACAGACAGAGATCGGCGGGTGTCCGGGAAAATGCCAGAAAAGCCAGCGCCGTGGTGATCTCAAAAAATGTGATCGGCGCCCCCAAGTTGGCAACTTCGCATTCTTCGAGCAGTTCACCGAGCGCCGCATCGGTGATCAGCTCACCCGCAATCCGGATACGCTCATTAAAGTCGACAAGGTGCGGGGAGGTATATACATGCACCGTGAAGCCGGCAGCTTCCGCGAAAGACCGCATAAAGGCAACGACCGAGCCTTTGCCATTGGTACCTGCCACGTGAATGACGGGTGGTAGATTTTTTTCGGGGTGCCCCAGAGCGGCGAGAAGTCTCTCAACCCGTCCCAAAGACAAATCAATAACTTTGGGATGATGCCGATTGAGGCGATCGAAGATATCCAAACTATTCAGTAGCCCTGTTTCCAGAGGCTTTTGAGACGGACCGGACACCGGACGCTAAATCTCTCACCAAATCCAGGACGGCGGTTACACAGTCATCGGTACCATGACCCTCAGCATCCAGATTTTCTGCCACCTGCGTGACGAGCGCAGACCCTACCACGGCAGCGTCCGCATGTTGGGCAATGGCGGCAGCTTGTTCAGGTGTTTTTATCCCAAATCCCACGGCGACGGGTAAATCCGTATGCCGGCGGAGACGCTCGATGGCAGCTGCAACATCCTGGGTCTCGGCAGACTTTGTGCCGGTAATCCCGGTGACGGAGACATAATAGATAAATCCGCTGGCGCGCTCAGCCACCTCGGGCAACCGGCTATCATCGGTGGTGGGGGCGGTGAGATAGACAAAATCAATGCCTGATCCCGGCAACGCATCGCGCATCTCGGTTTCTTCAAGCGGCAGGTCGACGACGATCAAACCATCCACACCGGCCGCCACCGCGTCCGCAATAAAGTTATCAAGGCCGTAGATATAGATCGGATTGTAATATCCCATCAGCACAATGGGGGTATCCGTGTCCGCCTGCCGAAAATCAGCAACCATCTGAAGGGTTTTCGTGAGGTTCATCCCCTTTAAAAGGGCGCGCTGACTGGACGCTTGAATAGCCGGCCCATCCGCCATCGGATCGGAGAACGGCATGCCAAGTTCAATGATGTCGGCTCCGGCCTCGGGTAGCTGATGGAGAATGGCTTTGGAGAGATCCATATCTGGATCACCAGCCGTAATGAATGTCACCAGTCCCGGTCTGCCCTCACCGGCCAGCTCGGCAAATCTCTCCGGAAGCCGCGACATGCTATTATTGCTCTTTCAAGTATTTGGCAACAGAATCCATGTCCTTGTCGCCACGACCGCTCATGTTGATCACCATAAGATGATCTGCAGGAAGGTCCCCCGCGATCTTCATCGCATGGGCAACAGCGTGAGCTGGTTCCAATGCGGGAATGATTCCCTCCAGCCGGGTAGTTAATTGGAAGGCCTCGACCGCCTCGCTGTCAGTGATGGAGACATACTCCGCACGGCCCGTGTCGTGGAGCCAGGCATGCTCCGGGCCAATACCTGGATAATCAAGCCCGGCAGATACAGAGTGAGCTTCCGTGATCTGACCATCATCATCCTGGAGCAAATAGGTGCGGTTACCATGCAAAACGCCGGGTGCTCCCGCGCTCAAGCTCGCCGCGTGCCGCCCGGTTGAAATGCCTTTTCCGGACGCTTCAACTGCAATGATGCGAACGCTTTCGTCGTCCAGGAACGGATGAAAGGTGCCCATGGCGTTGGAACCGCCACCAATACAAGCCACCAGACTGTCGGGCAGCCGCCCCTCTAACTCCAACATCTGAGCACGGATTTCCTCTCCGATCACAGACTGAAAGTCCCGCACCATGGCGGGATAGGGATGCGGCCCGGCCACTGTACCAATAAGGTAATAGGTATCGTCCACATTGCCAACCCAATCACGAAGAGCATCGTTCATGGCGTCTTTCAAAGAAGACGAGCCCGACGTAACCGGAATGATCTCTGCACCCAGCAATCTCATGCGGTTAACATTGGGTGCTTGGCGCTCGATATCCTTTGACCCCATGTAAACAGTACAGGGAAGATCAAAGAGAGCGCAAACTGTGGCCGTCGCCACACCATGCATGCCCGCCCCGGTCTCGGCAATGATGCGGTTTTTGCCCATGCGTTTGGCAAGCAGGATTTGGCCCATGCAATTGTTGACTTTGTGAGCGCCCGTATGGTTGAGGTCTTCTCGCTTGAAATAAATCTTTGCGCCACTCAGGCGCTTGGTCAGCCGCTCGGCATAAAAAAGTGCTGTGGGACGCCCCACATAATGTTTGAGATAGGACCTGAACTCCCTGTGGAATTCTGGGTCATCCTTCATCTCGTCGTAGGCCTTTTCCACGTTTAGGATGAGGGGCATGAGTGTCTCTGCAACATAACGACCGCCAAATATGCCAAAATGACCGTGCTCGTCAGGTCCGCCACGATATGTGTTAAGTTTATTCATAAGTGTTCAGCTGTCTTCGCCTGTTTGAGTTCCTACAATGAGTTATAGAACGTCCCAATTATACCGATGTTACCGCGTCTATGAAGGCTGTGATCTTCCTAACATTTTTAACACCCGGGTGGTCCTCCACACCTGAAGACACGTCAACAGCAGTTGCTCCGCTGATTCGCATAGCTTCTGCCACGTTCTCAGCCGTGAGACCACCTGCCAAAATCCACGGCGTGTCCCAATTTCGTTCAGCGAGCAACCGCCAGTCAAACGACAGGGCATTCCCACCTGGTAAGGCATTTTCCATATCCTCTGGTGCCCGCGCGTCAAATAAAAATCTCTCCACCACGTATTCGTAGGCCTTTAAATCTTCAAAATCGTCTGCCTCCGTAATTTTCAAAACTTTGATGACCGGAAGCCCCGTAACAGTTTTCAATTCTTCAATGCGCGCGGGGCTCTCTTCGCCATGTAATTGGATAACGTCAAGCTCAGTTTGGTCTAATACACGGGTCACCATAGCGTTGTCGGGATTAACAAATAATCCGACAGTTTGTACGGAATCTGGAACCCTCCGGATCAGCTTGGCCGCAACTTCAATTGGCAAGTTTCGAGGGGACGGTTCATAAAAAACAAATCCTGCCATAGCAGCACCGGCCTCAACCGTTGCGTCTACCGCCTCTTCACGATCGAGGCCACAAATTTTAACTTTAGCCGGCATTGATCAGTTCCATACCGATCCGCCGGGCAGCCTCGGCCGGATCATCCGCCTTGGTGATCGGTCGGCCAATAACAAGATAATCAGAACCGCGCATGACCGCGTCAGCAGGTGTCACCACTCGCTTTTGATCCCCTGGGGCCGCCCAAGCCGGTCGAATACCTGGCGTCAGAAGTTTGAACGTCGGCCCACACTGATGGCGCAAGGGCTCAATTTCGTTTGCCGAACAGACAACCCCGTCAAGTCCACTCTCTTGCGTGAGCGCCGCCAGACGCTTGACTTGATCGACAGATCGGCCACCGACCCCGATATCAGCAAGATCGCCCGCATCCAGAGACGTGAGAACGGTAACCGCCAAAATAAGCGGTTTTTGAACACCAAGCCGATGGGACTCTGCCGCTGATGAGTCGCGGGCGGCTTCCATCATGGCACGTCCGCCGGCAGCATGGACATTGAGAATCGTCGGCCGCAACGGAATGGCGGCATGGACTGCGCCCGCCACTGTATTCGGAATATCATGAAACTTGAGGTCCAGAAAAATCGGCATTTGCGCCTCTCGAATCCTCCGAACACCTTCTGGCCCCAACGAGGTAAAAAATTCCTTGCCAATTTTCATCCCGCCAACCAACCCCTTGAGCCCGCGGGCAAGTTCCAAAGCCCAATCCAAGTTGTTCGTATCCAGGGCAACAAATATTCTGTTTTCGGACTTTAAAGTCATTTGTTGGGGGACCCTGCCCGCCGGGAAGCCTCCAAATCCTCAATCTGTTGTTTGAGTTTGTCCAAATTCTTTTCGAGGCCACTGACCTTTTTCCTTTCCGTGCGCGCTTTGCGTCTGATTTTACCCGCGGAAAACCACGCCACGATTGCACCGCCGACAAATCCCGCAAGGGATGACGCCAACACGGGCAGATAGTGAGGTACTGTGATTTCTGGCAGAGGGAGAGGCCACAAGTCCAAGGTAACCAACGTACGGTTTGAAATGGCAAATAGGATTACCAGGAGTCCAACCGCGACCATGGCAATCCAGGACACAATCTTGACGACCATACCTTCCCTCGATGGTGACAGGAACAAAACCATGGCATGAATAGCCGTCAATTACGGGAAATACTAGG
>MDTA01022731.1_pt1 | contig 10637 bp, 13 predicted proteins | sample 811151 | NCBI WGS metagenome assembly MDTA01 (sample SAMN05326648, study PRJNA326480) | marine metagenome | isolation source: seawater | place: Indian Ocean: South | collected 2010 | reverse complement strand
TTTTTGAGAGGGCTATGAGAAAAATTTTAATTAACTATCCCAAAAGACAAATTGGAAATAAAATATATGGCGGTGAGTCATCACATTTACCATTAAAAATAAATACCGCTGGAGTTATACCTGCAATTTTTGCTTCCGCACTACTATTATTACCAGTCACTCTAACTAATTTTGGCTTTTCAGAATCAGATTTTTTTTTAAAGATATCTTCAATGTTCACTCAAGGTCAGCCTTTCTACATGATTTTGTATGCCTCTGGTATTATCTTTTTTTCTTTTTTTTATACGTCTATAGTTTTTAACCCTAAAGAAACTGCGGAGAATTTAAGAAAGTATGGAGGATATATTCCAGGTATACGTCCAGGTGAAAGATCTGCTGAATACATAGAGTCTATATTAATCAGATTAACAACAATAGGATCTTTGTATCTTACTTTTGTTTGTTTAATGCCAGAATTTTTAATAGCGAGATACCCGATACCTTTTTATTTAGGAGGAACATCAATTTTAATTGTAGTGGTTGTAGCCATGGACACTGTTACTCAAGTTCAAACAAGATTAATGAGCTCACAGTATGAGTCGTTAATAAGAAAGACTAAGTTCGGAAAATAATTAATTTTATGAATTTGATTATATTTGGGCCTCCTGGTGCTGGTAAAGGCACTCAAGCTGATTTTATTGAAAAAAAGTTTAATTTATTTCAATTATCAACAGGAGAAGTTCTCAGAAACGAAATTAAAAATAAAACTAAGTTAGGACGAGAAATTTCATCCATCATAAATTCTGGTACTTTAGTCTCCGACGAAATAGTTAAAAAATTAGTTGAAAATTTTATTTCTGATACAAAATATAAAAACAGGTTAATTTTTGATGGTTACCCAAGAAATTTAATTCAAGCAAAAACGTTGGATGAATTGTTGAATAAATATGATCAAAAAATTAGTCTGGTTTTAAAACTATCGGTATCACTAGAAACAATAAAAAAAAGAATCTCAGAAAGGCGCTCTTTAGAAAAAAGAGCCGATGATAGTGATGAGATAGCTGTGAAAAGATATAAAACTTATGAAAAATCAACTGAACCAGTGATTGAGTACTACAAAAAACTGAATTTATTAAAAGTAATTGATGGAGAGAGGCCAATTGAGCAAATAAATAAAGAAATAAGCGAAATAATTACCATTATATAGAGTTGACTTTAAGCAATTAGGCAATATAAATACGGCTTTGGAACTTTAACCCATTTATAATATGGCTCGAATAGCAGGAATAAACATTCCACAGAATAAAATTGTTAGTATCGCTTTAACCTACATTCATGGCATAGGCTTACATTCATCTAAGAAAATTTGTGAAAAACTAAATATTTCAGCTAGCACTAGAGTTAATCAATTATCTGAAGAACAGGTTTTAAAAATAAGGGAATATATAGATTCAAATCATAAAGTTGAAGGTGATTTGAGAAGAGAAGTTTCTGTAAATATAAAAAGATTAGTTGATTTAGCCACTTATAGAGGAAGTAGACATAAAAAAAAATTACCTGTAAGAGGACAACGTACTCATTGTAACGCAAGAACTAGAAAAGGGAAAGCTATTGCAATTGCTGGAAAAAAATTAACACCACTTAAAAAATAAAAGTAATTAAATGAAAAAAAATGTTAACAAAAATGAGAATAAAGTAACTGAAGAAAAATCTGAAAATATTAAAGTTGATTCTAAAATTAAAAAGAAGAAAAAGGTTAAAAAAAATATAAGTTCAGGAATAGCTTTTGTATATTCTACGTTTAATAATACAATTATTTCAATTTCAGATGAAAATGGCAATGTGGTTTCCTGGTCTTCTGCTGGTGCAAAAGGTTTTAAAGGATCAAGAAAGTCAACCCCATATTCTGCACAAGTAGCTGCTGATGATGCTGGTTCAAAAGCTTTTGAATTAGGTCTAAGAACTTTAAAAGTTCAAGTTAAAGGACCTGGCTCAGGTAGAGAGACTGCTCTTAGATCATTGCAATCAAGAGGTTTTAAAATTTTATCAATTAGAGATACAACACCAATGCCCCACAATGGAGCAAGACCACCAAAAAGAAGGAGAGTATAATGCAAATAAATAAAGTTTTAGATAAAAACTGGAAAGCTTTAATTAAACCAAATAAACTTGAGATAACAAGCAATGATGATAAATCTATAGCAAAAGTAATTGCTGAGCCTTTGGAAAAAGGTTTTGGTCAAACTATCGGCAACTCATTAAGAAGAATTTTATTATCCTCTATACAGGGAGCTGCGGTTACAGCTATCCAAATTGATGGTGTCTTACATGAATTTTCATCAATTAAAGGTGTAAGGGAAGATGTTACAGATATAGTTTTAAATGTTAAAAATTTAGCAATTAAGTCAACAGGTACTGGATCAAAAAAAATAATTCTTGATATAAAAGGACCCAAGGAGGTTAAAGCTAAAGATATAACTTTAGTATCAGATGTTGAAATTCTAAATCCTGATCTTACAATTTGCAATTTGGATGAAAACACTAATTTTCATATGGAACTTTTTGTTAATAATGGAAAAGGATACGTTTCAGCACCAAAAAATAAATCTGATGACAGTCCTTTAGGACTGATATCAATCGACTCTTTATTTAGTCCGGTTAAAAAAGTTTCCTTTTCTGTTGAAAATACTCGTGCGGGTAGCGCACTAGACTATGATAAACTAGTTATGACTGTTGAAACAAATGGAACTGTAGCAGCTGAGGACGCTGTTGCTTATTCTGCAAGAATTTTTCAAGACCAGCTTGCAATGTTTATCAATTTCGATGATCCAAAGGAAGTTGTGAAAGAGGTAAAATCTACAGAACCTGAATTTAATAAAAATTTACTTAAGAGAGTCGAAGAACTTGAATTGTCAGTTAGGTCAATGAATTGTTTAAAAAATGATAATATAATTTATATCGGTGATCTAGTCCAAAAAACTGAACCCGAAATGCTTAGAACCCCAAACTTTGGAAGAAAATCTTTAAATGAAATTAAAGAAGTTTTAAACACTATGTCACTTTATTTAGGCATGGAAATTCCAAACTGGCCTCCTGATAATATTGCAGAGATGTCTAAAAAGCTTGAGGATAACAGTTACTAGAATGAGACACAATAAAGGATATAGAAAGTTAAATAAGTCAAGTGAACATAGAAAAGCTTTGTTTAAAAATATGCTTAACTCTTTAATTAAGTATGAGCAAATAATAACAACATTACCAAAAGCCAAAGAACTTAAACCTCAAATAGATAAAGTAATCACTATTGGGAAAAAAAATGTTTTAAATAATAAAAAAAAACTTTTTTCTAAATTACAAAATCAATCTAGCGTTAAAAAAGTATTTGAGGAATTATCTAAGCGCTACAACAAAAGAAACGGAGGTTACTCAAGAGTTTTAAAAGCAGGTTTCAGAACTGGTGACGATGCTCCCATGGCTGTTATAGAATTGGTAGACAAGAATGAGCAGGCTCGTAAGATAGACAAGCCAAAAAAAGAAGAAAAAAAAGCGGATAATAAAGATATTCCACAAAAAGCAGCAACTAAATAAATTTTAGTTCTAAATGTATCAAATATTTAAAGTAGAAAAAAATTATCATAATTCACGTTTTGATAAATGGTTTAAAAATAATGTTGCTAAAATTCCCCAGTCTTTAATACAGAAGTTAATTAGAAAGAATAAAATTAAAGTCAATAAAAAGAAAACCCACACATCCTATAGAGTTCAATTTGATGACTTAGTTGAAGTTTTTCAAAAAACTGAATTTAAAGAATATAAAACTAAAAAAAACAATTACATACCATCTAAAAAAGAAATAAGTAAGTACAATTCGTTTATAATAGAAGATAATGAAAACTTTATAGTTATTAATAAACCAAGAGGAATAGCAGTTCAGGGCGGCACTAAATCTTACAAAAATATTATTGATATACTTAAAAAAAATAAAATATTTCAATATTGTAAACCTTATATAGTACATAGATTAGATAAAGAAACTACTGGGGTATTAATAATTGCAAAAAATAGAGAGTACGCTCAATTATTCACATCTTTATTTAGAATAAGAAGAATTCATAAGACATATTTAGCAATTGTTAACGGGATAGTTTCTAAAAAAATTAGTAAACTAGAGGATAATCTTATCTATTTTGAAAAAAATAAAAAAATAATTCAAAAGGCTATAACTAAAGTTAAAGTTATAAAAACTTTTAAAAACTACTCATTTTTAGAATTAAATCCTATTACAGGAAGAAAACATCAGATCAGGAAACAATTATATATGGCAGGATACCCTATAATTGGAGATACAAAATATAATACTTTAAATAAAAAGATGTCCAAGAACGGATTATTGCTACATGCTCATAAAATAAAATTTATAATTAATGAAGTTAAATATAATTTTGAGGCAGACTTAGAAGAAAAATTTAATGATTTTATAAAACTTAAATCCTAGATAAATTTTTTAAAAAAATCTTTTTTAAATTTTTATTTATATCTTTAAAATTATTAATCTTTTGTTCTTTCATTGAAGTCACATTTGACCCTGATAGACCGCACGGCAATATTTTTTTATAAATTGATAAATCATTTTTAATATTTATAGAGCACCCATGATAAGTAATCCATTTTTTAATCTTTAAACCAATTGCAGCAATTTTTTTCTTCTTAACCCAAATGCCTATATTTTTTCTATCTGATTTTCCTTTAATTTTATAAATATTTAAGAACTCAATAATACTTTTTTCAATTAGATATATAAAATTTCTTATGTCCCTTTTTTTATTATTCAAATTAAAAACTAAATAAATTATTTTTTGTCCTGGGTTGTGTAGAGTGATTTTGCCACCTCTATTGGTTTTAATAACTTCAATATTTTTATCTAATATCTCATTTTCTTTTGATCTTACTCCTGCAGTAAATATAATTGGATGTTCTAATATCCATATTAAATCATTTTTTTTGCCATTTTTGATATCATTTACCCTTTTTTCCATTATATTAACGGCCTTATTATAAGGAATTGGCTTATTACTAATCTTTATTTCAATGCTCATTTAAATTGAATTTTATCATTTAATGAACTAATAGTCTCACAAAAAAACATTCTGAGGTTTTTATGAGTTTAGTAAAATCAATTGGTGGAAAAAAAGTAAACTTTGATTTTAACAAAGATTTTATTAATATTTTAAGTGATAAAATCAAGTCTGCTGATATTAAGTTTATAAATCAAACGTTAAAGGACTTACATCCATCAGATATAGCAAATTTAATCGAAAACTTATCGTCTGAGTCACGATTAAAATTAATTGAACTAGAGGAGTTTAGTATAGACCCAGAGATATTTGTTGAATTAAATGAGTCAATCCAAAGTGAAGTTTTGCAGCTTCTATCTGCTGACTCAATTTCAAAAATTTTGAAAAGATTGGAGTCTGATAATGCAATCTCGATTATTGAAAATCTTGAAAAAAATAAAAAAGAAATAGTTCTTGATAAGCTTCCTCCTAAAGATAGGTTTTTACTTGAAGAGGGACTTAGTTATCCTGAAGACTCTGCTGCTAGAATTATGCAAAGAGAATTCACTGCTGTACCAAGTGATTGGTCTGTAGGACAAACAATTGACTATTTAAGAGAAAGTAAAGATTTACCTCAGGAATTTTTAGAAATATTCGTTGTGAACAATCAGTTTAAGCCTATTGGAATAGTTCCCTCATCAAGAGTATTAAGGACACCAAGAGAAAAAAAAATGAATTCAATTATGAGAGAAATGCCAGTTTTAATTTCTGTAAATATGGATAAAGAAGAAGTTGGACACACATTTGAAAACTACAACTTAGTATCAGCAGGCGTGGTTAATAAAGATAACAAACTAGTGGGAATGATTACAGCAGATGATGTAGTTACTGTTGTTCAAGAAGAAGCAGAAGAGGACGCATTGAGATTAGCTGGTGTTGGAGATGAAGAGATTACTGATAGTGTATTAATAAAAACAAAAAGAAGATTTAATTGGTTATTGTTAAATTTGTTTACAGCATTATTGGCTACTTGGGTAATAAGTTTGTTTGGTGCATCAATTGAACAAATGGTTGCATTAGCTTTTTTAATGCCAATAGTGGCATCGATGGGTGGAAATGCAGGAATGCAAACACTAGCTGTAACTATTAGAGCCATTGCCACAAAAGAACTTTCATCAGGTAATTTTAACAAGATAGTAATAAAAGAATTTTTAATTGGAATTTTAAATGGAATAATTTTTGCAGTTATAACCTCTGTAATTGTTCAACTATGGTTTAAAGAAATTACATTGTCATTACTAATAGGCATTTCAATGATATTAAACATGATTGTTGCTGGTCTATTTGGTATTCTAGTTCCTGTATCTCTTAAAAAGATAAATATAGATCCTGCTTTAGCTTCAAGCGTGTTTGTCACAACAATAACAGATGTAATTGGATTTTTATCTTTTCTAGGCATAGGATCATATTTTTTCCTAAATTAAATATTATCGATTAATCTTACTTTATTTATATAAAAAGATATAAATATGTTAAAATTATCATGAGGATTATATGTTGTACTAAAATTATCTAATCTAATTGTTTTTAAATATTCAACTTTGTTTACTCCCATTTTTTTAATTTTAAGTTTAAGTTTGTTCAGATTGATTTTATATTTTTTAATTTTTTTAATTTTTTCTTTTTCTTTTTTTATCATATTTATAATTTTACAGGCTAATTTTATCTCTATATTATTTAAATTGTTTAGCCTCGAAGATAGAGCCAAACCACATGAGTTTCTTATTGTCTTACATGAAATAACTTTTGTATTAATCTTATTTTTTAAAAAATGTTTTTTTATAAGACAAAGTTGTTGATAATCTTTTTTACCTAAAAGAATAGCCTTAGGTTTAATAATTTCGATAAATCTATTAACTACGTTGACCACGCCTTTAAAATGACCTGGTCTGAATTTTCCACATAATTTATTTCCTATTTTATCAATATAAATACGATTTTTAGTTTTAAAAGAATAAATTTCTTTTTTGCTCGGTAGGAATAAAATGTCAATTTTAAGTTTCTTTAATATTTTCAAGTCCTTTTTTATATTTCTAGGATATGAGATAAAATCTTTTTTAGAATTAAATTGTTTGGGGTTAACAAATAAACTCACCAAAATTTTATCATCTTTTTTGCATAAAGTTTGAGCTTTTTTAATTAAACTAACGTGTCCCGCATGAAGGGACCCCATTGTAGGAATAAATGATATGTTTTTAAGACCTTTAATATGTTTTTTAAGTGAAAGTGTTTGTTTAATTATTTTCATTTTTTTATTGTAGTGGTATTAATATTTAAAAGATTCATATGATAAAACAAGCAATAATTCCACTAGCTGGATTAGGTACCAGAATGCTACCCTTAACTAGTGTTATGGCTAAAGAATTATTACCTATAAATGGAAAACCTAATTTAGAATATATAATTGAGGAATGTCTTAACGCAGGCATCAAAGAATTTATTTTCATTATTTCAAATAAAAAGAAAGATATAAAAAAATATTTTTATCAAGATAAATTATATAAAAAAATTATTAAAAATAAAAAAGATTTAAGAGTTAAAAAAGAATTTTTGAAATTAAAGAAATATAGAAAAATGATAAAATTTGTTTACCAAAATTCTCCTAAAGGTACCGGAGATGCTATTTTAAAATGTAAAAAACTTATTAAAAATAAATATTTTTTAATGTTATTGCCTGATGATTTGATAATAAAAAAAAATTGTTCAAAAGAGATGATATCACTTCATAAAAAAACCAAAGGCTCAATTATAGCTACTAAAAGAGTTCCTAGGAATTCAGTTACACGATGGGGAATTCTCTCTTTCAAAAACAAAAAGAAAGATCATTTTAAAATTACAGATGTCATAGAAAAACCTAGTATAAAAAGAGCTCCATCAAATTTTGCCATAATTGGAAGATATATACTTCCTTTTAAAATAATGTCTGAAATTGAAAAATTAAAACCTGGTAAAGGCAATGAGATTCATATTACCGATGCAATTAAAAATTTATTGAACAAAAATGAAAATTTTTATGGAAAATTATTTAAAGGTAATTACTTAGATTGCGGAACAATAAGCGGATATATTGAGTCTGGTTTAAAAATAAATAAAGGAAACTAATGAAAATTTGTATGATTGGTACAGGATACGTTGGTTTAGTAAGCGGAACATGTTTTTCTGATCTAGGCAATACAGTGATTTGTGTAGATAATGATGCAACAAAAATAGCAAAATTAAATTTGGGAATTTCACCTATTTATGAACCGGGATTAACTGAACTCATTAAAAAAAATTTTAATGCTAAAAGGATAACGTTTACAACTAATTTAAAATTTGCTGTAAGAAACTCTGAAATTATATTTATTTGTGTTGGCACTCCCACTAGAAAAAATTCTGATAATGTCGATTTAACTTTTGTTTATAAAGCTTTAAAAGACATATTAAAATACACTAAAGGAAAAAAAATAATTGTAACGAAATCAACAGTCCCTGTGGGCACCGGAGACGAGCTTGAAAAGATTTTAAAAAGAAATAAGAAAAAAAATATTGATATAATATCTAATCCTGAATTTTTAAGAGAGGGGGAGGCAATAAGAGATTTTAGATTCCCTGATAGAATAATTATTGGGTCAAATAATTTAAAAATATTTCCTAGACTTAAAAAATTATATAACCCTTTAATTAGTAAAGGTGCAAAATTTTTTACAACAAGTAGGAGAGCAGCTGAGCTAATTAAATATTCATCTAATGCCTTTTTGGCTACGAAAATTACTTTTATTAATGAATTGTCGAATTTATGTGAGAAGTCCGGAATAAATATCGAAGATGTTGCACTTGGTATGGGAAGTGACTCACGAATAGGCAGTAGATTTTTAAGAGCTGGACCAGCTTACGGTGGTTCTTGCTTTCCAAAAGACACTAAAGGTTTAATAGCTACTGCACAAAAATTTAAAGTCAATCTGTCAATTGTAAAATCTGTAATAAAGTCAAATAGTGCTAGAAAGACATTACATACAAAAAGAATTGAAAAAATATTGAAAAATAAAGTTAAAAATAAAAAAATAGCTTTTTTAGGTGTAACTTTTAAACCTAATACAGATGACATGCGTGACTCTACTAGTTTAATGATGATACCTTATTTGTGCAAAAAAGGAGCTATTGTTAATTATTATGATCCTTCCGGTAAAAAAAATCATTTTAACAAAATTAATAATTGCAGATACTTTAATAATATCCAGGATGCATGTAAAAATGTTGATTTGATAATTTTACACACCGAATGGGATGAATTTAAATCTCTTGAATTTAAAAAAATTGTAAAAAATAATAAATTTAAAATATTTGATTTGAGAAATCTTTATAATAACCTAGATATGAAAAAGAAAAAAAATAAATACTTTTCAATTGGAAGACCAGATACGATTTAATTTATTTCAAAAATAGCATCAATTTCTACTGCAGCACCAAGTGGTAGCGAATTAACACTTACAGCAGCACGCGAATGTTTTCCGCTTTCTCCGAAAACGCTCGCCAACAGATCCGATGCTGGATTTATAATTTTAGGCTGATCAATGAAATCGTCTGTAGAATTAACGTAACCCGTTATTTTTATACAATTTTTCACTAGATCTAAATTTTGATTACAAGCAGAACGAATTTGAGAAATTATATTTATTCCACATGCATAGGCAGCTTTTTGACCTTCCTCCAATGATAGCTCTTTTCCAATTTTACCTTTAATGAGGTTTCCATTTGCGTCTAAAGATATTTGACCAGAAATAAATACTAATTTATTAACTTTTTTGTAAGCGACATAAGCGCCTACAGGATTTGGAGCTTTTGGTATTTTTAAATTAAGTTCTTTTAATTTTTTTTCGAAACTCATTTAGAAAAAAACTTTTTTACCCAATCTGTTGCTTTAGAATCGGTATTTAATTTTCCAATACCTTTTTTTGCAGTTTCTTTTGCTTTCTTTGCTACACATTTAATATATTCTGGAGAATCTTTATTAATAGTTTTCGATCCTAGCATGTCAGCACATTTTTTATCAGCCATCAAATTTGAAGGGATTAAAATTGTAAATAACATTATAAAAAATAATTTTTTCATTTTTTTCTACCTCTCTTCTTAGTTTTATCATATTCTCTCCTTTTTTCTATCAATATTAATGCTTCTTCCATAGTAATTTCAGTAGGATCTTTATCTTCTGGTATTGTGGCATTTAAAGATTTATATTTTATGTACGGACCATATTGACCTTTCATAATTCTTACTGTTTTTTTGTCTTCTGGATGCTCGCCAAGATTTTTAATTTCAGATGAAGACATTCTACCTGGTTTTGCCTCTGATATTAAAGTAATTGCTCTATTAAGTCCGATAGTAAATAACTCTTCTACACTTTCAATTCTGGCTGATTTATTAGAACATTTTAAATAGGGTCCAAATCTTCCAACGTTAATAGAAATATCTTCATTTAGATCAGGATGTTTTCCAATTATTTTAGGAAGTGAACATAAATATTTTGCTTTTTCTAAATCTATGTTTTCAATAGACAGTCCCTTA
>MDTA01093290.1_pt1 | contig 10638 bp, 3 predicted proteins | sample 811151 | NCBI WGS metagenome assembly MDTA01 (sample SAMN05326648, study PRJNA326480) | marine metagenome | isolation source: seawater | place: Indian Ocean: South | collected 2010 | reverse complement strand
TGTTCGGAAATGAAGAGATCATAACCGAACTTAAACCGGATTTTCGAATGTTATCGGGTCTTCACGGAGCTCAAGGAGTGATCGTCACCGCCAAAACCTCCCGGATCGGATATCATTTCATTTCCCGTTACTTTGCTCCCAAAGTAGGCATTGACGAGGATCATGCAACCGGAAGCGCTCATTGCCAGTTGTCGTGGTATTGGGGCAACAAACTGGGAAAGGAAAAAATGGTGGGCTTTCAAGCTTCGCCCAGAGGGGCTGAAATTCGTTGTTCGATTCTTGGTAATCGAGTGGACCTCAGTGGAGTTGCGGAAACCTTTCTTCGCGGAAAAATGATTTTTTAGCTTTTCCCCGCAAATCCAAGGGATGGTTAGATATCATGGAATGCATTGAGAACGCAGAAAAAAGTTTGTTCAAATAGCTAATTCTTCCTTGTCTACAAGTAGAGTGGGGGCAGAATGTGAATTTGATGTTGCCCTCCCTACGATTCTTTTTTTTGCGGACGCTTTGTCCGATTGCCATTTTCGGATGGTCGGGGATTGTGACCGAGGGGTTTGCCAAAGTCAGTTTTGAGAAGGAGATCCGCCCCCTTTTTCAAGCCCATTGCACGGGTTGTCACCAACCGGCCAAGGTACGTGGCGGTTACCTGATGACTGATTTTGCCTCCCTGCTCAAAGGCGGTGAATCGGGGGAAACGGCGGTCGTGCCGGGGAAGCCCGAACTAAGCTACCTGATTGATCAGATTCGCACTGATGAAAATGGCGTGGCAGAGATGCCCAAGGGTAAAACCTCCCGGTCACTTCATGCCTTTGAGTTCGAGAAGGTGGAGCAGTGGATCCGTGAGGGAGCGCTCAATGACTCCCCAAAGGGCTCGGAAACGCTCTTTTCCAAAGAGAATCCACCCCGATACGAAACCCCTCCGGTGATTCGTTCGATTGATTTTTCGCCGGATGGACAACACTTTGCCATAACCGGTTTTCACGAAGCTCTGATCGGGGAATCGAAAAGTGGAAAAACCGTGGCGAGGTTGATTGGTTTGTCCGAGAGAATCGAGTCCGTGGCCTTCTCTCCGAACGGTCGATTTCTGGCGGTTGCGGGGGGACAGCCCGGGCGAATGGGTGAGATCCAGGTCTGGGAGTGGGCCCTGGAGAAATTGGTTTTTTCGCATGTGGTGACCTTTGACACTTTGTATGGTGTTTCATGGTCATCCGATGGAACCCAAATCGGTTTTGGAGCGAGCGACACCTCGGTCCGCGTGATTGATTCGAAATCCGCGGCTCAGCAGGTCTACATGGCCGGGCACGACGATTGGGTGCGCGGAACGGTCTTCTCCGCTGACGGCAAATCCATTTTTTCGGTGAGTCGAGACAAGACGGTCAAAAAGACCGACTTGGCCACGGAAAGATTTGTGGGTAACGTGACCACGCACACACCGGTAATTCTGAATGGTGGTCAGAATTCCATTGTGGTCCGCCCGGAAAAGACCGAACTTTTGGTGGGTGGAGCGGACGGTAAGGCAAAGCTCTTCCGCCAATCGACCAAGGCCGCTCCCGCAGGCGGAGGAAATCCCAACCAAATTCGTGAATTTCCCGCTCAGTTGGGAAGGATCTTTTCGGTGTGCTTCAACCCGGCGGGTAACCTTTGCTTTGCCGGCAGCAGTTTGGATGGCAGAGGAGAGGTGCGTTGTTTCGAAGTGGATTCAGGGAAACAATTGTGGTCGAGGGAATTCCCCCAAAATCCAATCTATGCGGTATCCTCCTCCCCCGATGGCAGTGAGATCGCGGTGGGAGGGTACGATGGAGTCCTTCGTTTGCTGAAAATCTCTTCGGGAGAAATTTCGCGAAAATTCACCGTCGCTCCAGTCCGTGGTAATGATAAGGGAAAAAAGGGTTTGGCTCTCAATCTCCCTTTTGCGGAATCTCCGATTCTTGCCGGAGACTCGTTGGCGAAGGATTCGAGGATCAAGTCCCTCCGGGTTTCGCCCTCCTCAATCACGATCGGTTCTTCTCTGGATTATGCCCAAGTGCTTGTCTTTGCGGATTTGGGTAAAGGTAGGCTTTCGGACGTCACCCGTATGGTTCAATGGTCGGGACACGAGGAATACGGTCAATTCGACAATCGCGGCTTGTTCACGCCCAAGGCAAATGGGAAAGCGAATATCCTGGTCGAGTTCCAAGATCAAACCGTGGAGATACCGTTGTCCGTTGCCGGACTTGATGCCGCTTGCAATCCAGATTTCATCGAGGTGGTCAACCCGATTATCTCCAAGCTTGGTTGCAATGCGGGAACCTGTCATGGAGCCAAGGATGGCAAAAATGGATTCAAGCTTTCTCTCCGTGGGTATGACGCCCTGTATGACATCCGCGGATTCACCGATGACATGGCTTCGAGAAGGGTGAACGTCGCCGCTCCCGATCGAAGCTTGATGCTATTGAAGGCGACCGCAACGGTTCCTCATGAAGGACGCATGTTGATTGGGGATGATTCGAGGTATCACAGGATCATTCGTTCCTGGATAAGAGACGGAGCCACCGTAAATCCAAAGTCCCGGCGTGTTCGGGAAATCAAAATTTATCCGGAAAACCCTGTCGTTGAAAGGGTTGGGGAGGCTCAGCAATTCCGAGTGACCGCGATTTACGAAGATGGCTCGCGAAGAGACGTCACCCGCGAATCCTTCGTAACCAGTGGGAACGGTGAAGTCGCGGAACATGACGATCTTTCGCTTTTGACCACTCAGCGCCGTGGCGAGGCCCCGGTCTTGGCAAGATACGAAGGCCGCTACGCGGCCACCACCTTGACCGTAATGGGAGACAGACAGGGGTTTGAATGGAAACAACCTGAGGTCAACAATGACATCGATCGATTGGTTTCCCAAAAGTGGAAAAGGATGAAAATTCGACCGTCCGACTTGGTTGGAGATTTGGATTTCCTTAGACGGATCCATCTTGATTTGACCGGTCTGCCCCCAAGCGATGAGGATGTGGATGCCTTTTTGGAGGATAACCGCTCCAAGCTTGTCAAACGGGATGCCTTGATCGATCGACTGGTTGGCAGTGAGCCCTTTGTCGAACATTGGTCGAACAAGTGGTCGGATTTGCTTCAGGTCAATGGAAAGTTTATTGGCAGACAGGGAGCAGTGGCATTCAGGGAATGGATCGAGGGGGAAATTCGTAAAAATACGCCTTACGACCAATTTGCCCGAAAAGTGCTTACCGCGTCCGGTTCGAATAAGGAAAACCCGCCCGCCTCCTACTATAAGATTCTAAGGACCCCAGAGGACACGATGGAAAACACCACGCATTTGTTCCTCGCCACCCGGTTCAACTGCAACAAGTGCCACGACCATCCGTTTGAACGCTGGACTCAGGATCAGTATTACGAGATGGCCGCCCACTTCGCTCAGTTCAAACTCGAAAAGGATCCGGCATCGGGGAAGCAAACCATTGGGAAGACCGCGGTGGAGCGGGCCAAGCCTTTGTACGAGATCGTAAGCGATGGGAAAGAGGGTGAGATCAAGCATGAGCGCACCGGTATGGTTTCTGCCCCGGGTTTCCCTTATCCCGCTGACTTTGAGGATAATTCGAGCCTGAGCAGAAGGGAGCGTATGGCAGCATGGATGACTTCGGCGGACAACCGCTATTTTGCGAAAAGTTACGTAAATCGAATCTGGGGGTATTTGTTCGGTGTCGGAATCATCGAGCCGATCGATGACATTCGCGCCGGCAATCCTCCCAGTAATCCGGAATTGCTGAATTTTTTGGAGCGAGAGTTCATTGACAGCGGATTCGACAGTCAGCGCCTGATTCGTCTGATCTGCAAGTCCCGAACTTACCAACTTTCCGTTTTGACGAACTCGTGGAACGAAGACGATGAAATCAATTTCTCTCACGCTCTTCCTCGCCGATTGCCCGCGGAAACTCTTTTGGACGCGGTTTTCATGGTAACTGGTTCGAAAACCAAGTTTCCGGGCGTCCCCGAAGGCACCCGCGCCGCGTCGCTTCCAGACGTTGGCATCTCCTTGCCGGATGGTTTTTTGGGAACCTTCGGTCGACCGGCTCGGGAAACCTCTTGCGAATGCGAACGGAGTGGAGAGTTGCAATTGGGCCCGGTGATGGCATTGGTCAGCGGGCCGACGATCAATGATGCGATTTCCGATCCCAACAATGCGATTACCCGTCTTGCCAAGGAAGAGATGAATGACAGGGTTCTCATTAACCGCTTGTTCCTGCGAATCCTCAATCGACCTGCTCGGGGAGAGGAGATCGAGAGATGCCTGTCCCTGTTCGGCGGGCAGATTGAGGGCGATCATCAAAAATTGGTCGAGCAGCTCGGCAAGGAAGAGGAGGCAATCAAGGACTGGCTCGAAGCGGAGGAAAAGGCCCGTGACGATTCGATCAGTCAAGCACAGGATCGATTATCCGAATACCAGGAGGAAACTGCTGAAGAGGTAAATCTTGCAAACCGCAAAAGGAATGCTCGGATCAAGGAGGCGACGGATGCCCTTCATGCCTTTGACAAGACCTTGCCGCAAAGATTGACTCAATGGGAGCGGGATTTTGCCGGTGGCAAGAGCGTTTGGGAAAATCTCAAGTTGGAGAAAATTTCTTCGAAAATACCGGGAATCAAGTTCGAACAGCAAGAGGACGGATCGGTTTTCGTAGGTGGTCGAAGCGCCAAGGGCAGTTACGTTGCCCATACCACTACCTCCATGAAGAGACTGACCGGAGTGCGCATCGAAGCGATTCAGGACGAAAGATTGCCCAGAAAAGGTCCGGGACGGGCCCCTAATGATGGGAATTTCGTCCTTACGGAATTGGAGGTTTTGGCGGAACCTTCGAAGAATCTGCAACAATGGGAACTTGTGGAGGAATGGGGAAGGGGTGAGTCTTCCGCATTGGCTGATTGGAAACCGGGAAGCCAGACCAAAGTCTCCATCGAAGAACAGGGCGTCTCACTTGCGAAGAATGGCAAGACGGGTACGGTCCAATCAGGAAATTTTTATCATATTGGGCCCTTCGTGGGAGTGGGCTTTGATCAGAAGGCGGGTCCGGAGATGGATGATGGGTTTGAGTTGGAAAAGGAATATGCGCTTGGAGACCAAAAACTAAGGTGGAGCGCCAAGCCGGAATGGCAGGAGGGCAAGCTTTATGGCAGTGTCTTCAGCGCCGGAAATTCTTCCAATTATCTGATGAAAGTTTTGGATGCTTCGGAGGCTTGCGACTTATCCCTAAGTTTGGGTAGTGATGATGGCCTTAAGGTTTACCTGAACGGACGGGTCATTCTTTCCAATAACGTAGGCCGCGCCGCGGCGCCTAATCAGGAAAAGGTAAACTTGCCTCTCAAAAAAGGGAAAAACTACCTTCTCCTCAAGGTTCACAATGGAGGGGGCCCGTCCGGGTTTTATTACAAAAGTGAATCTGAATCTTCGCTTTGGGCATCCCTCTCCTCCGAGCTGCGATGTCAAAAGGGGAGTTTCTCTCTTGAATTGGATGCCAAGTCCGTACGAGGGACAAGCGTCCGCGCACGATGGAAACCACCCAAGCTCAACGGTTTTTCTTCGGCGAAGCAGAGTGCGGTCTTGAAAGTCAAGCCATCCGAAGAATTCGCCAAATACCGAGTGGATTTCAGCTCTCGGGAGGAGTTGGGCGGCTTGCAGGTGCTTGCATCGAATGATTTGCGAATCCGCTCGATGCGTCTTTACCGAAATGGCTTGCCCGTACAACTCAAACTCGAGCGTGCCCTTGCGACCTTCAGTCAAAAGGGATACCCCGTCGTATCCGCCATCGACGGTAAGGTGGCTCCCTCAAATAACGGTTGGGCAATCTCTCCTCAAATGGCAAAGACCCATTTTGCTTCGTTTCAGATCAAGGACTCGCCGAGCATTCTTGGCGATGTTAAACTGACCTTTACCTTGAAGCAGGAATTCCAAAGCGGACAACATTCCTTGGGCAGGTTTCGTCTAGCGGTGACGAATGCTCCGCGTCCGGTCAGTTTCGGATTACCGGAAAACGTCAGGAAGATTTTTGCGATTTCCAAAGAGAAGCGGACAGCCGGGCAAAGGAAAGAACTCACTTCAGCTTTCAAATCTTCCGAACCGGAACGGGTTGCTCTGGAAAAAAAGCTGGCCGAGGCAAGAAAGCCACTCCCCGTTGATCCTCAAATGAGAAAATTGGAAGTTGCCCTTGAAGAGGCGAAAAAACCTTTATCCCTTCCTTCCGAGGTGGTCCGGTTGCGTCGAGCCTTGGGTCTGAGCAAAGAGCATATCGCCAACAAGCGGATCATTGCCGCGCAAGACTTGACTTGGGCGCTGATCAATACTCCGGCTTTTCTTTTCAATCGATGAAAAAGTTTCATTTATTCTTTGATATCCTCAAATTCCTTCAATAAGTTTTGGCAATGATCGGTATCTCCGGAGAATTGGGTAAGGATTTGTGCGACAGCCATCTTCGCATGAGCCGAAGGGATGTCCTTAAGGCGGGAGGATCGAGTATGCTTGGTTTGTCCTTGGGAGCGATGCTTCAATTGAAGGCAAAAGCATCCAGTTCGAAGGGCGGAGGCCCGGGTTGGGGACAGGCCAAAAGCATTATAATGATTTATCTGCAGGGAGGACCCAGTCACCTCGATCTTTGGGATCCGAAGCCGGACGCCCCGGATAACGTCCGTAGTATCTTCAAGCCTATCTCAACCAAAATACCCGGAATCAACTTCACCGAATTGCTTCCAAATCTGGCTAAGGTGAATGATAAGTTCACCATGATGCGAGCGGTAAGTTACACTCCGAAGGGTTTGTTCAATCACACCGCGGCCATTTATCAGATGATGACCGGTTACACCACCGACAAGGTCAGTCCCTCCGGTCAGTTGGAACCACCCAGTCCGAAGGACTTCCCTAATTTCGGATCCAATATCGTGCGCCTTCGTCCCACCAATGAACCGATGCTTCCGTTCGTAATGTTACCTCGACCCTTGCAGGAAAGTGGGGTAGTGGGTAAGGGAGGTACGGCAGGGTTCCTCGGAAAAGCTTACGATCCATACACCCTTTATCCTCCGGGCGATGATATGGACATGCAGAAGATGGCGAGAATTCGCGTGGATGATTTGGAAATGAGACCGGATATGTTCGGAGTGCGGCTTAAACGCAGAGCTTTGCTTCGCAATTCCATCAACGAGGCCATGCCGGTCATCGACAAGGCCGTTGAGAAATACAACCTTAACACCCACTATGACCGCGCCTTGGACTTGGTCTCTTCGGGGCGAGCGAGACAAGCCTTCGATTTGGGCAAGGAAAAGGATGCGACTCGTGATCTCTACGGTCGGAATACCTTTGGGCAAAGCTGTTTGCTGGCCCGCAGGTTGGTTGAGGCGGGCACCCGTGTTGTAGAGGTGATCTGGCCCAAGGTTGCAAACTCCAACAATCATTCCTGGGACGTCCACAAGGGACTGCCGCAAAGAATGAAGGACCAATCCGCTCCCATGTTGGATTTGGGCTTATCCGGTTTGATGACCGATTTGGATCAGCGCGGACTTTTGGATGAGACGCTTGTGGTCTGCGTCGGAGAATTCGGCAGGAGTCCGGAGAAGGGAGTCAGCACTTCAGGAAATGGCAACAGTGCGGATGGTCGGGATCATTGGCCTTACTGTTACACTGGGGTAATCGCCGGAGCGGGCGTGAAGCGGGGATACGTTCACGGCGAATCGGACAAGACAGGATCCTCTCCTTTGGATAAACCCATCCACCCGAGAGAACTCTTGGCAACGATCTATCATGGTTTTGGAATCGATCCGGAAACCATTGTTTACAACCACCTCAACCAACCGAGGGAATTGGTGAAAGCGCAAGCCGTTACCGAACTTTTTGCATAAGTTTCTTGGGATTACGGCGAAAATCGGTTTTTTAAAGCTTTTCGCAAACCGCTTCGCGAGAAGTCAAACAATGCTTATGCCCTTTCGGGGAATCCCTGCCTGCAGACCGGACGAACGAACCTTTGGTAAGCTTCCAGGCCGATTGAGGTAAACCTCGAATCGGTGGTGGCGGGCCAAGGACCTCCATGATTGGTGGCGGGACCGGGTACCACGCCAGGAGGAAAGTCATTCCATAAGAAGCGACCGCATTTCGATTCGAGAATTGGGATGAGGTTTTCCGCAAGTGACCGGTCTTCGTTTTCTGCGAACAGGGAGCAAGTCAGCGAGCCTTCGAGGGACGAGGCAACCTCAAGCATTTCCGATTCGTTTCTAGCCCTCACGACGATTGAACTTGGCCCAAAGGCTTCGGTTCTTGTTTCGGGAGATTCCATGAATTCCTTGGCCGGCATCGTAAAGATTCTTATATTTCCGGGGTTTTTGATTTCCCGCTCATCAATGACGGTCGATCCGATAACCTCCATTTTTTTTGCCAATGCGTCGGTTGTCTCGAGATAATTCAGGTAGACCGAATGATTGAGCAAGGGCAAAACCCTTTGTCGCCGAATCTCCTCGCTTATCTCATCCAGAAAGGCTGGAGTGGAAGAGTCTTCCATGAGAATGAAGGCACCGGGCTTGGTGCACATTTGACCCGCAAAGAGATTGACCGCATTCAGGTAATTACGAGCGAGTTTTCGGACGTCTGCACCAATTGCGCGCGGAAGAGCAAAGACTGCATTCAAACTGCCCATCTCCGCATGGAAAGGAATCGGAGACGGGCGCTCCGCAACAAGTTTGGACAAGGCTTGACCGCCGACGAGAGAACCGGTGAAGGCAATACAAGAGGCATTCGGGTCTTGGACGAGAGATCGGGTGACGAGATGATCCTGCCCATGCACCAACTGGAAACAATATTCCGGGGAGTTGTTTTCTTCAATCGCCTCCTTGACGAGATCTGCGATGCTTTGACAGGTTTGGGCATGTTCGGGGTGCGATTTAACGATTACGGGACAACCAACCGCCAAGGCGCTGATCGTATCCGTTCCCACAACGGATATGGCGAAGGGAAAATTACATGCGCCAATGACAACCACAGGACCGATGGGGATTCTTTGAGTAACCATGTTCGGCTTGGGCAAGGGTTGGCGGAGAGGATCGGCGGATTCAAACCGCCGGTTCCTCCATTCTTCCTTTCTCGCGAAGTCGGCAAACCTTTCGATTTCTGAAACGGTTCTGACCAATTCCATTCCCAAGCGCTTTTCTCCCAAAGCCGTTTCCCTTTCCGCCGTTTGAATGAGGGTCTCCTTACTACCTTTGATTTTTTCGGCAATCCTGCAAAGCAAAGACGATCGTTTCCTCCCGGATAGCGTTCGAAGGGGACCGAAGGATTCTTTGGCTCTTTTCATGGCCAACCGAACTTCCTCCGGAGTCGCATCGGCCAATTTGCTCATAGGTATGGGTCGGAAATTGACTTAGAGGTACATGCTTTCGTAGATTTCCGCGATCTTTCGGATCGCCAAGGCATAAGCTGCGGTTCGCCGGTCGGTAATCTTTTCGTTTTCATGCTCTTGCAACTTGATCTCATTGTACGATTGACGCATGGTGTCCTCAAGACCGGATCGAACCAAATTGACCTCATTGGGTCCTTCAAGCAGTTTTGCCTTTGCTTCGGAATCCAACTTTGTAGCCATGGCGCTTTCAATCAGCTCAATCACTCTTTCATTCTGAGCTTCGGCAAACCTTCTGTCCAACCGCCCGAATCGGACGTGGGAGAGGTTCTTCAACCATTCGAAGTAAGAGACCGTCACACCTCCGGCATTGAGGTAGGCGTCGGGTAAGATGAGGATTCCCCTGTCGTTGAGAATTTGGTCCGCTTCGTAGGTTACGGGGCCATTGGCAGCTTCTGCCAGCACTTTGCATTGGAGGCGGGGTGCATTTTCATGGGTGATGACTCCCTCCATGGCGGCGGGGATGAGAATGTCACAAGGATGTTCGAGAAGTTTGGCGCCATCCTTGAAAAAGTCGGATTCGGGGAAGCCTTCCACTTTTCCATGTTCCTTCTTATACTGAAAGACTTCATCGACCCGTAGACCGCTTTCGGAGAGGATCGCTCCATCCCGCTCAATAATCCCAAGGATCAGGGCGCCATCCTCCTCCTCAAGGAATTTGGCGGCATGATAGCCCACGTTGCCCAGTCCTTGGATAATGATTTTCTTGCCTTCGAGTTTGCCTTCGAGCTTCGCTTTGCTGAGGTCATCCGAATTCCTGAAAAGCTCCTGAAGACCATATTGAACCCCCCGGCCCGTCGCCTCGACGCGTCCTTCGACACCTCCAAAGTGAACCGGTTTTCCGGTTACGCATCCTTTGGCGTTGATATCCGAAGGATGAAGCTTCTGATATTCATCAGCCATCCATGACATGGTTCTTTGCCCCGTGCCCATGTCGGGAGCAGGCACGTTGAGACCCGGCCCAAGAAAGCCGCGTTTGTCCAACTCTTGGGCAAATCTTCGGGTAATGTGTTCGAGCTCCTCCAGCGTATATTTTTTAGGATCCACTTTGAGAGCTCCTTTTGAGCCCGCATAGGGAACGTTGACGATGGCGCACTTGTAGGTCATGAGGGCGGCGAGCGCCTCGACTTCCTGTTGGTCGCAAAAGGGAGCGTAACGAATGCCTCCCTTTGCAGGCAGGGCATGCTCGCTGTGGGTGGCTCGCCAACCGGTGAAAATTTCATAGCCGCCC
>MDTA01180028.1_pt1 | contig 10639 bp, 8 predicted proteins | sample 811151 | NCBI WGS metagenome assembly MDTA01 (sample SAMN05326648, study PRJNA326480) | marine metagenome | isolation source: seawater | place: Indian Ocean: South | collected 2010 | reverse complement strand
CAAGAGGATCTGCCCATGGATCTAGAAAAGTAAGTAATCTTTCTAGCCGATAAGGCTCCGCAAACGCAAGAATCAATAGAACACCCGTAGAAAGGAAGCACCAGATAAGGAGTCTAGATAGAGATACACGAGCAAAAAATAACATCCCTAAAGCGGTGATTGTCAAAACGACCGAACTTCCAAAATCGGGCTCTAAGAGCAACAAAAAAGACACTATGATTATGATAAAAAAGGGTCTTAAAAAACCCATTGCAGTAGTTGCGACTCTTTCCTCATGTCGCATTATATAACTTGCCACATAGACTATAATCGTGAGTTTAAACCACTCAGAGGGTTGGAAATAGAAGCCAAAAATACTTATCCAACGAGTCGCACCATTGACCGTATGACCAATACCGGGAATCAAAACCAACACTAAAAGTAATAAATTAGCAAAAAGAATCGTAGTACTTAACTCTTGGATTTTTTTTATGGGAATGAAATAAAAAGGAATAAAGCAACAGGCAGAAAGAAGCACAGTTAAAATCTGTCTCCTAAAATAATTGAATGGATCCAAACCATGATAGTCGCCTAATGGTAACGTGGTTGAGAGGACCATAACGAAGCCAATGGACAATAACAAAAGAACAGGAATTAATAAAAAAGGATCAAAATAAAAATCGCGCTCATTGTCGAGTAAATTTTGTAGTAACTTTTTATTCATTCTGACCCCACTGATTTACTGCATGCTTAAAAACGTCTCCTCTATCCTCATAGTTTCTGAACATATCCAAACTTGAACAAGCGGGGGCTAATAAAACTGTATCGCCACTCTCAGCGAGAAGCCCAGCTTCTTGAACCGCGACTTTGAGACTTGAAGCGATCTTACAAAGCACTCTGCCTGACAAAACACCTTCTATCTTTTCTGCACTAGATCCGATAAGAATGACGGAGTGACATAATTGCTCGATAGCTTTCACAAATTGGGAAATGTTACCACCTTTAAACAGACCCCCTGCTATCAACACTCCTTTTCTATTTGAAAAAAAAGAATTCATTGCAGCAATGGCCGCACCTACATTTGTTGCTTTCGAATCGTTTATAAAGGTTATTCCATTTATTTTTGAAACAAATTCCGATCTATGAGGAAGACCACCAAATTTTTTAATTTCAGCAAAAACCTTGGAGTCTAGTTTTGTACAATTTGATACAGTAGCCAAAACCGCTAAAACATTAAGCCAGTTATATTCTCCTGATAAAGCTATATCTTCGACTGAGAATAATGAATTGTCACCAATGCCAAAATATTTTTTATTTTGCTTTTCCATGATACCAAAGCTCGTTTCGCTCGGCTCATTTAGCGAAAATGTCTTTGCGTTTTCAAGGTTATGATATTTTAAACTCCACTGCTCATCTCTGCACATAACAATATTAGCTGACCATTTAAATAGTTTCTCTTTTATTTTTTTATAATTTAAAAATGACGAGTGCCGATCAAGGTGATCCTCAGATATATTTGTAATTACCCCAATAATAGGACTCAACGCATATGTATTGTCTAGCTGAAAACTCGAGAGCTCCAAGATGAAATAATCTAGGTTTGTTTCTTCAAGTAAATCCAGAGCTGGTTTTCCAAAATTTCCTCCTAAAGCCACTTTGAAGCCAACACGCTCAAGTACCAATTTTATTAAAGCTGAAACAGTAGATTTTCCGTTTGTGCCAGTCACCGCAATAACTGGGGCCTCAATCTCTTTCGAAAATAATTCAATGTCACTTATTAATTTTTCACCATATTTATTTTTAATATTTTCATATTCAAAGCCAGGGCTTGTGATAATCACATTACATTTATCCAACAAATCATCGTCTATTTGACCAAGACAAAAAAACACGTCACTAAAGGATTTTTTAAGTTGTGTAATACCTGGAGGAGAACTACGAGTATCCATTCCACAAATTTTAATTTTTTTTTGATGTAAGTATTTAATAACCGATTCTCCCGTCTTACCCAATCCCAGAACTACGCAAAACCCATTTTGTTCGATCGATAAAGACATACTTTTCACCTCACCTTTAACGTTGCCAATGCAACAAGGACTAAAATGGCTGTCATTATCCAAAACCGCACGATTACTTTAGGCTCTGGCCATCCTTTAAGTTCAAAGTGATGATGTATTGGAGCCATTTTAAAAACTCTTTTTCCTCTGAGTTTAAAGCTCGCAACCTGCAAAATAACTGACATAGTTTCTAAAACTAAGACACCACCCATAATAAATAACAACAATTCTTGTCGTACTAAAACCGCAACGGTGCCTAAAGCGGCGCCCAAACCCAAAGAACCAATATCTCCCATGAAAATCTCTGCCGGATAAGAATTAAACCAGAGAAACCCCAAACCGGCACCTACAATTGCCCCACAGAAAATACACACCTCGCCAACTGTACGCACATACGGAACAGCAAGATATTCAGAAAAGTTAATGTTTCCCGCGATATAAGTCAGACCAATAAATGCTGCTGAAATCATTATAATTGGAACTATAGCAAGACCATCTAGGCCATCGCTTAAATTAACTGCATTGCTTGTCCCAACAATCACAAAACAAGAAAACAGTATAAAAAAACTACCCATGTCAATTTGTACTTCTTTAAAAAACGGGATTATGAAAAATAATTCTTCATTTGTGGCCGCAGTATTATAGATCAATAAAGCAACTACAGAGGCTGCTATAAATTGAAAAAAAATCTTTTGTTTTGCAGTAAGCCCTTCCGATGAGCGTCTTTGTATTTTACTAAAGTCATCATAAAAACCAATCATCGCAAATAGAGATATTGAAAATAAACAAATCCATGAAAATCTAGAGCTAAGATCACTCCAAAGTAAAGTGCTGATTAATATTGAAAAAAGAATTAATACGCCCCCCATTGTTGGCGTACCTTCTTTAGTCAAATGTGATTGTGGGCCATCTTTCCTAACATTTTGTTTAATTTGATAGTCCTTTAGCTTTTTAATAAAAAAAGGGCCAAAAAAAATGGAAATAGATAATGCCGTTAAAGTGGCAAGAATCATACGAAAGGTCAAATATTTAAATAAACCAAATATTGAGTAATGTTGTGCGATTTGATCTCCGAGAAAATAAAACATTAAACATTTGCCTCTTTTAACGCTTCCACCACCAGATCAAGATTAAACGCTCTGGACCCTTTTATTAAAACTGAAACCTTATTTTCAGATGCGCGGATTAATGCCGTAAGTCGCGAAATCAGATCATCCACATCAGTAAAATTTTCTGATATTCTCTCAAAATGCAGGCTTGATTTAGCGGAAAAGGACCCTACAGTAAACAGTCTATTAACACCAGCCTCATTCATTTTTATTATTGACTCATCATGTAAATCCTGGGCGTTTAAGCCCAGTTCAAGCATATCTCCGAGCACGATCCACTTCTCCCCTTTTTCAAAACACAAAACATCTATAGCAGCACTTAATGCTCTTGGGTTAGAGTTATATGAGTCGTCCAAAATATTAAATCTCTCCCCTTTAACCCAAAACAGCCTTCCGAAAATCTTAGGGGTCTTCATCAGCCCTTTAGCGACTGTGTCAAAATCTACCCCAAGGGCACATGAAATAGCTACGGCTGCCAAAGCATTTTTTATATTGTGCTTACCAAGCTGTCCAATTTTTACCTTACCAGTAAAAGATTGGCAATTAACTTGAAACGAAGAGGAATTAGCTTGAGTCAGCTCTTCGCTAGAAAAGCAATCTCCATGATCGCCGAACGAAATTAAGTTTGAAGAGGAGTTTATTCCTTCCCAATAGTCAAAGAATTTATCTTCTCTGTTCAATATGGCTATCCCATCAGATGGCAAGTTACTAACTAAAGCACCTTTAGTAATCGCGATATTTTCCAATGATTCAAGATTTTCTAGGTGTGCTGGCGCACAACATGTGATTACCCCAATATTAGGTTTGGCAATCTTCGCAAGATAATCTATATCACCATTTTTTGCTGCACCCATTTCGACCACAACAAAATCTGTATCCTTCTGGATACTAAATAGAGTCAACGGAAGCCCTATCTCATTATTCATATTTCCTTGGCTGGTAAGACAAGAACCTAATTGACTTAATATCGATCCAATCATTTCTTTGACAGTTGTTTTGCCAACAGAGCCTGTAATACCAATAACGGGTACTTTAAACTTAGCCCTCCAGACACTGGCTAAATCTCCAAGAGCTTTCAACGTATCAGAAACAACTAACTGTAAAATACTAAGTTTAGGATTGAATCTTTCTACTACAGCAGCTATTGCACCTTTATCTGCTGCCTCTTTGACATAATCATGACCGTCAAATCTTGTACCTTTAATGGCAACAAACAAATTGCTTGGCATTGTATCTCGACTATTTACTGAAATACCCTTAAAAGTTTGACTAGAGTTGATTTCTTTTACATTTAAAATGTTTGATAAATCAGTAAGTCTCATTTGAATCATCTTTCTTCCTCCAATAATTTGTGGATGATAAGCTTATCGGAAAAAGATTTTTTACCAGAGAATGTCTCTTGATACTCTTCATGACCCTTGCCAGCTATCAAGATAACATCATTTTTTTTCGCACTTTTGACTGAAATATTGATCGCCAATTCTCTGTCTGTATTTATCATAATTTGGGATTTGTCTTTGATCCCTACAAGAATGTCTTCAATAATGCCTAACGGATTCTCGTTACGAGGATTATCCGATGTTAACATTACTGAATCAGCATACTTTTCTGCGATGAGACCCATAGAAGGTCTTTTATTCTTATCACGGTCACCTCCGCAGCCAAAGATCAAAAATAATTTATTTGCGGGACTGGAGTATACCTGCCTCAAGGATTTGAGCGCATTTTCTAACGCGTCTGGGGTATGAGCGTAGTCAATATAAATTGGACAACCATTGGAGTTTTTTCCACAGCTCTCCATTCTCCCGGGCACATCACCTATTGCCGATAAAATGAGAGCCACTTCATCTAAGGAGACATTTTGCGAAATTAAAACAGCCGCGACCGAAAGTAAGTTGAATATATTAAACCTACCAATTAAACGTGTTCTAACAAGATATGTTCGAGCTTCATATACTAGCTCAAACGTACACCCTTCCTGATTAAAACTAAGATTTTGGGCGCCAATAATTGATTTGTCTTTTTTTAGTTTGGTTTGGTTTAACGAAATTTTAAAAAGCTTTATATCTTCCTCGAGTGAATCAGCAAGAAGACATCCAAAATTATCATCGATATTAATAATTGCATATTGTAAATTTTCAATTCTAAACAATTTTGCTTTAGCATTTTTATAGGTTTCCAAGTCATTATGATAATCAAGATGCTCCGGTGTTATGTTTGAAAAAATCCCTATATTTAAATTTAGACCTTGCAATCTATCTTGATCTAGCCCTATAGATGACGCTTCAAGCACGCAATGTGTAACCCCGTTTTGCAGATGAGCATGAAACAAGTTGTTGAGAGTGAAAATATCTGGGGTGGTATTATCGAGCGACAAAAAGTCTTCAAATTTCAAAGAACCAGCTCCTAAAGTACCTATATAGAGACAGCTTTTTTTCAGATAATTTAATGCCTCTTTGAGCAAATAGGCAATTGTCGTTTTACCATTAGTACCGGTCACTCCAATTAGATTCAGGTCTCTAGATGGATCATCATAGAACCTCTTTGCAATAGTTCCCAAATATTTCTTTAGTTCAGGAATTATGAACAGAGGAACCCCGTAGTTGACACATTGTTCTTTTGCTTTTTTATCATCTGCAACTATAGCAACTGCACCTTTTGATAACGCATCTTGAATATAATTAAGTCCATTTTCTTTTCTTCCTGTCAAAGAAAAAAAGCAACTATTAGAAACTACTTTTCTACTGTCAAGCGCAATTTCAAATATTTCTCTATTCATCGAAACAGGCACGGTTACAATTCCCCGTAGAATCTGATCAAGAAATTTTGGTTTTAATCTCCCACTAGAATTCTTAATAGCCATCAATCAAATTTCTCCCTGTGAAACACTATTTTCGTAGGAAGGCTGTAGGGCAAATGTTCGTATAAGTTCTCCCATTAGTCTAGAGAATACAGGGGCAGCGACCTCACCGCCGGTAGAACCATTCGCTCTTGGATTATCAATAACTACAACACAAACATAATTAGTCGATTTAGCAGGGAGAATACCTGCAAAAAAGACCGTGTGTTCATCCTCAGAATAACCCTCAACATTTACTTTTCTTACCGTACCCGTTTTCCCTGCGACGTCAAAATTTGCAATTTGCGCTAATTTTCCTGTCCCTTGTGAAACAGCTTTTTCCAGCATAGTCAGGACTTGATTTGATGTTTTTTTTGAAACAATCTGAGTAGGTGCTCTACTAATCAAATGTTTTGATATTTTTAAATCTTGTAAGGAACCATTATTAGCAAAAACTGAATAAGCCCTTGCTAATTGAGCAGTTGTCACTGAAATTCCATAACCAAAAGACAACGATCGTTTTTTTACAAAACTCATGCGCTCAGGGTCTGGAAAATTACCTAACGACTCACCTGGTAGCATAGCGCCAGTATATTCGCCGAATCCAAATTGGCCCAAAGTGCTTAAAACACCATCGTCTGTTAACATATCAGAAATCTTAGCAGCGCCAACATTGCTCGATTTTTCAAGAACCTGCTCTACTGTAATTACTCCATGATCCTTTCCGTCACCAATTTTCCAATTGCCAATTGTCAATAATCCTGGTGAAGTATTAATTTTTGACAATGGATTAAGCACCCTATTTTCTAGCGCTGCAGCAATCACAAAGGGTTTAAGAGTAGACCCTGGCTCGTGGGAATCGGTGACTGCACGGTTTCTTACACGATATGCTTTTAATGTAGCGCGAGAATTTGGGTTAAAAGTTGGTGCGTTCACCATTGAAATAATTTCGCCAGTCCCCGAGTCTATAATCATTATTGACCCGGAATCTGCATTATGGAACTTAATTGATTCGATTAGAATTTCGTTACTGTAAAATTGCACTCTATGATCAACGGTTAAAAATAAATCTTTACCTTGGATCATCGGAACAAGTAAATCAGGTGAAGCAATTTCTCTACCTTTAGCATCAAGAAAAATCTTTTTGTTTCCAGCTTTTCCCGAAAGATAATCATCAAATATTAATTCAATTCCCTCTTGACCAACGTGATCATCATTCGTATAACCGATAAGATGCGCGAAAGCATCCCTTTGAGGGTAAAACCTTTGGTATCTTAGTTCTTTTCCTAACCCTTTTAATCCTAAATCCATGATTCGCTGCATCGTCTGTGGAGCGAGGAGTCTCGGTTGTAAATAAGTAAAACTATTCGATTTAGTATTATTAATTCTTTTTTCAATATATCCATTTGTTTGGCCGAGATATTTTTCTAATTGCTTCCAATTATTTCGGCTCTGCTTAAAAATAGATGGTTTGACGAAAATAGAATAAGCTTCAGCACTTATGGCTAACAGCTCGCCGTTGCGATCATAAATTTTTCCTCTTTTTGTTGGGATCGTTTTTAATTTTCCATATTGGTCAATTCCCTTTTCAACAAGAAACTCACTTTCGTAAGAGTTGATCTGCATCATTCTTAACATCAACACCAAAGCAAACAAGATACAGCTAAATTGAGCAACTATTGTCCGACGCTTCACTTTTGAGACTTTCAAACGTTATCTCTCCTGAGTTTTATTATTGGGTTTAACCATACCAAGTTGCTCTCGGGCAATAATATTTATTCTATAGGGACTACTTAAGTGCGCTTTTTCCAATAGGAGGCTCTCATTTTTCATAGTCACACGTTCTAATCTAGCCTTGATACCACCCATCTCTATTGTTGTAGCTCTTATCGAATGTCGAACCACTATTAAATCTATTATTAAAAAAGAATTTACAATCAAAAGACTTGTAACGATTAAAATCCTTTTCATTGCGTTCTCTCAATCACTCGTAATTTTGCACTTCTAGACCTTATATTTTTTGATTTCTCTAGGTCTGAGGGTACGATTGGTTTTTTCGTAATGACTCGATAATTACATTTCAAGCCGCTTTTAGATAAACCATTTTCAGCTAAATAGCGAAACCGGTGTTTAACGACTCTATCCTCTAAAGAATGGAAAGATATTACTAAAATCTTACCCCCTAGTGCTATTAGCTCAGCAGCACTATTCAAAGCTTGGTTTAACTCATTCAATTCATCATTTATATATATTCTTATCGCCTGAAATGTGAGTGTGGCAGGATCGATTTTAGATCGATATTTAATACACGATCTTACGATTTGTGCGAGCTCATGAGTTGTCTCGAGAGATTTAAGTGCACGGAAGGAAACAATTTTTCTGGCTATTGATCTAGCATACCTTTGCTCTCCAAACTTGCCCAACACATCTCTTATTTCATACTCCTTAGCACTATTCAACCAATCAAAAGCAGAATCTTCATCAGATGATTGATCCATACGCATATCTATGAATCCCGATTTTTTAAAGCTAAAACCTCGCTCAGCATCATCGATTTGCGGTGATGATAATCCTAAGTCAAAGTAAACTCCGTCTATTTTGTTACGAAATTCTGAAAGCAGTTCTGAGATACAAGAAAATTTTGCGTGATTGATCGAGAATCTAGTGTCAGCCCCAAATTTAGTTAATGCATCAGTCACCGCCTCACGATCTCTGTCAAATGCCATAAGCCTGCCTGATTTCGAGATTCTTTCCAGAACAAGTGCACTATGCCCCCCTCGCCCATAGGTGGCATCTATATAAACACCATCTCTTTTAATATCGAGAAAACTTAAAAGCTCGGCATTAAGTACAGAATTGTGTGGCATTGACTCAATCATAGTGATAAATCAGAAAGTGAAGAGTTGTCTTCTCTATCAGAACCGGTTATGTCTTCCAGCCATTTATCTCTTTCTTCGCACCACCGTTGCGAATCCCAAATTTCAATTTTATTGCCTTGGCCAAGAACAACTGCGTCATCTGATATTTTAGAAAGCTTTATCATCTCAGTGGATATAACAAAGCGGCCGTTTGCATCCAATGAAACATCTGTAGCGTAACCTCGCATTATCTGCTTTGTGCGCCGCGTTCCGGTATTAAGATCATTTAGCGAAGATAATTTTTCTTCTATCCTTATCCACTCGTGTAGAGGATACAACCAAATACTCCTATCCCAAGGATTCAATGTCATAACCAAATCGTTTATTTGATTATCACGAAGTATTTCCCTGATTTTAGAGGGTAACGCGAGCCGATTCTTAGCATCAACGCTTACCGTATTTATTCCTCTAAACATTATTCATATCCTGCCTTTTTATGCAGATCCTTTTAAAACCACTTTTCACCACTTTGCACCACCAAGGGCTACTATACGTACCAATTCTGAAAACTGTCAAGGTAAAAAATGTATATTTTTCATAAAGTTGTCGTTCTTTTACTGAAAAAGTTCCTAGATGAATATTAGGCATTTGTCTAATCGTTTTTATTGAATAAAAAAACTGATTAGAATCATGGTGATAACACGTAATCTTAAAAAAAGAATTAGTTCACGATCATTTTTTAATTTTTGATTACTTTGTTTTAAACCTTATGAGTTTTAGAGTAAAAATTGAGTTGGCCTATAAGCCGGGTTCTGTAAATCAAATAAAGATTCGACGATCATTCATCTGCGACGCATGTTACCACACGACTGTAGCGACTTACCCAAGAGCTCGTGCGAGTCACACATAGGCAAAATAAATTTTGCTCGCTCTCCTATTTAGTCTTGCTCCGAATGGGGTTTACCCTGCCATTATCATGTAATGCGGTGCGCTCTTACCACACCTTTTCACCCTTACCTTTTAAAGGCGGTATATTTTCTGTGGCACTTTCCGTAGACTCACGTCTCCTAGGCGTTACCTAGCATTCTACTCTATGGAGCCCGGACTTTCCTCTGTTCTTAAAACAGCGACCGCCCAGCCAACTCAATATAGTATTTTCACTTTTTTTAACAACAAATCAACCTTTTTTTAGCGTTGAATCATAAATTAAATTTCGTCTAAAAACCCCAAATTCTGTTAAAACAGACCTCGCATTTTTTCTGTCCATATGCCTAAGCAAAATGTTAAGCCAACGCTCTAACTCGACTGACGAATCCCGATGTCCATCTCTACCGGACAGAATTATGGTGAATTCCCCTTTACACTCATTAGGGCTATTTTTTAAATAACCTTCGACATCCTCCACACTTCCCCTGTAACATGACTCAAATGTCTTTGTTAGTTCTCTCGCTATGATAATGTACCGGTCTGGCCCGAACACTTTTTTGGCGGAGTCCAAAAAACCTAATATTCGGTGGGGTGCCTCAAAAAAGATCATCCCTCTTGTTTCATCTTCTAAATTCGCTAATTCCTTCAATAGTTTATCTTTTCGCCTAGATAAAAATCCCTCGAATACAAATCGATTCAAGGGTAAATCACTCAAAGAAATCGCGGCTGTTAATGCAGAAGGTCCAGGAATGCTAATAACTTCGATCCTCATTTCTGTACATTTTTTTATAAGGAGAAAGCCCGGATCTGAAATTTGGGGCATTCCAGCGTCAGTAATTAGAGCGTATGCCAATTTATTACTTTTTATCT
>MDTA01068814.1_pt1 | contig 10639 bp, 8 predicted proteins | sample 811151 | NCBI WGS metagenome assembly MDTA01 (sample SAMN05326648, study PRJNA326480) | marine metagenome | isolation source: seawater | place: Indian Ocean: South | collected 2010 | reverse complement strand
CATCTACTGATACGGGTACTCGTTGGATTACAAATGTTCAGGTAGAAGCTGGAAGTTTAAATGGAGCACCAACACCATTCATAGTTGATGAGAGGGCAGAGGAAACAGATTCACCAACATCAGGTTTAATAACATTTATTAGTAACAACAGAGTTCAAGCAACTCTTACTTCAGAAGATGAAGGTTTTGTACCGACAATGGCAGGAGAAGTCGTTGATGGTGTGATGGTAAGAAATCGTGGTATTCTTACAATTCGAGATGCATATGTGGTCGATGAAACATTTAGTCAAAACGAAGATTTAATTGTTGTTGATGAGATACCATTAAAAAATCCTGATGGTTCGGATATTAGTAAAGGAGAAAGAGAATTTAGAGTAAGTCCTTATCACGGAATGGGTGATGAAAACTTTATTACTTTACAGGTTGATAATCAATTTGATTTATTTGCAACTACTGATGATGGTAATGAAACTTTCATAGGTTCAGGAGATGATTGGAGAGTAGCACAAACATTCGACTTACCAAATCAATTGGCAAGTTTAAGAATCGTAACTACAAATGATGGAGGTCCTGCCGCCTTTATAGCAAAAATAATTTATGGTGGAACAGAGATAAAGACAGGTGATGCTAGTCGTGATTATGAAGGTGTACTAAGAGATTGGCAACGAAGAACATTATCTGGTGAGGTAGATCTCCCACCTGCAATAGAACGAGTAGGTCCTTGGTCAATTATAAGTAATTCTGATTCAGATACTATGGTAGGAAATGCTTGGAAAACTTTAGCTAGAGCAGGTAAAGGGCCGTGGGGAGATAATGTAGATGACGATTTAAGAGATTGTAAATGGATTTGGTCAGGAAATTTAGGAGCTAATCAAGAGTTACAATGGGAGTGGAACGCAGGAGATAGTGTAACAGAAAAAATTTGGCAGTTTCCAGATCCTGATATTTGGTCGGATGCAGTAAAACCCGAAGGATGGAGTGATGGATTCAATTCATTTAATTGGGGTGGTAATGATGATAGAAGATTTGATAGGTCAAGATGGCATAGTGGTTGGTTAGGATATCACGCTAAATGGGTAGATGGTGAAGGTGAATTTGGTGGCACAGCAATAAAAATGATTGATAAGAATTCTCAATTTGGTGCACCAAACCATGACGAATACGAAGGGATACACAAAACTGGATTTAACACAGATGTAAATCAACCAACAACATTAGTTCATAGATGGATGGGTATAAGTCAAACACTACCACATAAGATGGTGGCACAAGGTGTAGAGGTAGGTGACCAAATTACGGTCACTTGGACTCAGAAATCCGATACTCCTAATAAGGGTGCAATGGTTGGATTGTATCATTATAGAAAGAGTAATGGTCAATCAACTTGGGGACCTAATTTAGAAAATCATCCTGCAACAATTGGTGATGATGAAAATGGAATCCCCATGAATGCTGCATTTGAACGAGAGTTTTTAAGATATATACCAATTTCAAAGGTTGGTGAATGGGAACAAGTAAGTTGGACAGGTACGGTTGAAGAAGATTGGGATTTAACAAAACCAACCGTAATTTACATATATGGTCATTATGGACCTGAAGGTATAACTTGGGTAGAAAATGTTTCCGTAGCTAAAACAGAAGTGGATTCTTCTATTCATATCAATCCAACTACAGCTCCGTTAGTAGCACAGATTACAGAAGTCAATGGAGATATACTCACATTAAATGGTACTTACGAAGGATTGGCACCAGATGGTGCAGTATTAGATAATGATGCAAACATAAGGTCGTTCCAAGATTTTACAGACTTTTCAATTATGTACACATCTTCTTTGGCAGAGAAAAGTCCAGTATATGGTTCTTTAAGAGGTGATATAGAACAAATAGTTGGAAACAATATTTTTCTTACGGATAGTTACGAGTTACTTGGTCAAGAATCAGACCATGATTTCTCAAATGATTTAGACATAACCGTAGGTTCACATTTTCCAAAATGGTTTATACAATATCCAAACGATAGTAGTCAAGATTTAAGTAAATTAGTTAAAACAGGTCCTGATGATTATCATTTGATATCTAATTTTAAAATTGATACACAGACCTATGAAGATTATCCACACGCAGTTGCTTATAAATTATATGAACCACTTCCTAATGAAGTAAAGGAAAAAGATTTTGTTACCATCGTTAGAGAGATGATACCACCAATCGAAGAAAACATCGAATTATTTCCTTTTGTTGAAGAATCGATTAGTGATATAGTTTTAAGAACACCTGAATTTCAAAATTTAAATAGTCCGATTGGTGCAGGTATTACAGAATTTCAAAGCTACAATAATTTAGTTTCTAATGATCCTGGAATAAAAGAGGAAATTGAAAACGAATTAATTAGTGGTAGTTTTACTGCAGATATTAATGTTGATTATGGTAGATTTGAAAACTTTATTCACTTTAGTTCTGCTGAACAACGACTTAAAAACTTTAAATATAAATTAGATTTAATAGAATCATATACTGATAGAAGTGCTTCGTTAGCAGGTGCAGGTAGTGGTTCAGTTGGTAGATATAAGGTAAAGGCAGATCCTGGAAATGGTGCATATCTAATAGTTTCAGAATCAGGAGCAGCAAATCCATCGTTTGTTCCTGTTAGTGGTTCTGTTTCTCAAATACAACATTGGGAAAATAAAAGACGAGAAGTCATTACTAACTTTGATAATTTCGAAAAGTATATGTTCAATCAGACTTCATCTTTTACAACTTCATCTATTGGTTTGGTTCATGAAAATGCATGGCCAAAAGAAAGTGGAGCTGGTACATATTCAAGTCCGTATGTTTTATATAGAACATCACAATCACTTGCAGATACTTGGTACTCCAATCAATTAGTGTCCGCTTCAAATTACGATAAGTCCAATAAACATAGATTACAAGGTCATCTTCCAATGTTTATTCAAGATGATGAGTCAAATAATGTCATGTTAAAATTCATAGATATGATGGGACATCACTTTGATGATATTTGGACATTCGTAAAGGCCATGACAGATGTTCATGATAAAAGAGATAAGTTAACAGAAGGTATCGCTAAAAATTTATTACATCCAGTTGCACAATCACTTGGATGGGAAGTATTTGATGGTAAAGATTTAATATCATTACCACAATATATGTTTGGAATGTCAGTAAGTGGTTCTGAAACACCACATGAATATTCTGTAACACCAGATAGAGATATATCAAGAGAGATATGGAGTCGTATTGTAAGTAACATACCTTACTTTTTAAAGACAAAAGGAACTTCACGAGCAATTAAAGGATTGATAAGTTGTTATGGTATACCTTCCACTATACTAAGAGTTATGGAGTATGGAGGACCTAAGTTACCAGACCAACCTTCTGATTATCAAATAACAAGAAAATTTACAAAGGCGTTAAATTTCTTTGGTGCACCACATAACACATATGTAGAATATGATGCATGGACACCATCCACACAAGGTGAAGCACCAACAGACAGACATCCAGATACTATTGAATTTAGATTCAGAGCCGCTAGTGGTTCAAATCAAGTATTGGTAAGACGAGGTACAGATTGGGCAATTAGATTAAAAGATAATGGTTCTTCAGATAGATATGGTCATGTATCGTTTATGTTAAGTGGTAGTAATGGATATAGTGAAGTTTCTTCATCTGAATTACCTGTTTATGATGGTGACTATTGGTCTGTAATGTTAACACGAACCTTAAAAACTGGTGGTTATTTAGAAAGTAATTTCTCTGGTTCTGATGTCAATTACAATTTATACACCAAACAATATGATTCGGGTAGAAGTAAGATAGTATACGAATCAGAACAGACTATGTTAATAAGTGGTTCTATGTCTGTAGCATCAGCATCATATAACTTATCATATTCTGGAAGTGGAACAACCGTAACGATAGGTGGTCCTGAAGAAAATACATTTTTTGGTGAATCGTTTAGTGGTTCTATGATGGAGTACAGAAATTGGACTACACCATTGTTTGAATCAGCATTTGATAATCATGTTGCCGCTCCAATATCTTTTGATGGTAATTCTATTTCTGCATCCTATGTAGATTTAGTTACTCGATATTCGTTTGATGATGATAAAGATTTAAGTGATAGTTCAAATCAATGGTTTCAAGATTCATCAGCTGACCAAACTTATACATCATCTGCTGCACCACATAATTATACAAGTTTATTATCACCACATTTTGTATCTGTCGTAGATGAAAATAAATTTAAAGTTCCTAATTTAGGCCCAAGTTCAAAGTCAGCAAAAAAATTAAGAATAGAGGCAGATGAGAGAATTGATAAAGTTGGAAATCCTGTATTAAAATTTGGTGAAAGTATTACAATACCAGCATATGATAATGCACCAATTGATAGTAATAAACTTGGTATATTCTTTTCACCATCTGCAGCAATAGATGAAGATATTATATCATCGTTTCCAAATATTGATTTTGACCAATACATTGGTGATCCAAGAGACCAATACAAAGAACAATACACGGGATTACAAACTGCAAGAAATTTATATTGGAAAAAATACGCAGGGCCTAATAACTTTTGGGATTATTTAAGATTATTAAAATATTACGATAGTTCGTTGTACAAACAAGTCAAGTCTTTAATACCTGCTCGTGCAAATGCTACGGTTGGTATATTGATAGAACCTACTATTTTTGAACGAGATAAAGTAATTATAGGAAAAGTACCGACATTAGAACCATCACATCATGTTACAAGAATTGATGTATCAAATGAATACTCAGAATCTGCTGATTTTAAAATGTTTGAGGATAAAATGAATTGGTCTAATCCATTTGGAATTAATAAAGAAAAAATGGTTACTGGTTCTTATCTTTCTTCTTCTGCAGCATATGAAACATTTGAAACAAATTTAACCTATGTGGATCCGTTTAGAGTAAATTATTATACACAACAGAGTGGTTCAGAACCAAGAGGTTTTATATCAGCATCTGCTGAAGATATAACTCCGTGGGGATTAAATACTGCACCATTAAACTTTCGTGATCCGTTTAGAAGAAATCAACAAACACAAGAAACTGGATCTGGTATCGTACTAACAGCAGATTTTGTTTCATTCAGTGCTCCAAGTGAGACCTTATCAGAACAGGCAGCAGGAACTGGTTCATTTGTACTGAAACATATTTTAGAAAGACCAGCATTATATGGTATTGGTGATAGAGATACAAGTGGTTATTATGGTAGTGATTATTTTGGTTCAACAATACAAAAAGGTAGTGTTAAGACTATATTTGAAGAAGTTTTGATGCCTCGTGTAGAGGATAATGTTTTATCAAAAAACAATATGGAAGTAATGTATTTTTATACTTCTTCCGTAGATGCAGCAAGACACATGCCAAACTCATCGAGTTTTATTTTATCTGATTTGGATAATAAATGGGATGAAGCAATAGGAACTAACAGATTGTTTTATGAAGGATGTGTTTTAACCGAAGATGATACAATACAAGATTCGAATAATGATTATGCAGAAAATTCACCTGCATTTGAAACATTCCTTGTTTCACCAACTAAGTTAGTAACGGGTGACAAAACTACAACTAAGTTAGAAGTAAAGAATAAATAATACAAAAAATTAAAAAGGATTATATTTATAGATGAACAATAAGTTATATTATATCGAATCTAAAAATAAAATCCGTACATAGGAGATAATAAAATGGGATATTTAAATAATACGAGCAGAGTTTTGGACGCTATATTGACAAAGAAAGGACGAGAGATTTTGTCAAGTGGTGGTGACTTTGCTGTAACAAAGTTTGCACTTGGTGATGATGAGATAGATTATTCTCTTTGGGATACTACTCATACAAATGGAACTGATTATTATGGTGCAGTAATTGACAATCTACCAGCACTTGAACCTTTCAATGATCCTTCCGAGATTATGAAATATAAACTCGTAACAAGGTCACCTGGAACAGGAGCTATGGAAAAGATAATAGATGGTGGTAATACTGCCACTAATTTAGTTGGATTAAAATTTTACGCTGACGAGGGTGAGGGTGGTACGAATAGAATCACCGTAAATAGTGACCTCGTTACTACAAAATTGGGACATGGTACAAATGGTAATGCACTAATTAACATTACTAAAATAGCCAATGTAGAGAATGGTAACTTAGACCATCCTTTATTTTCAAACGAATTATATACCGTAACATTGTTAGATTCGAGTGTTGCAATTTTAGGACCTACATATGACCTCATAGATGGTAATAATGTGATTAACCTTCAAAACGATGATGGTACACTTTCTCCAACAGATAGAAAATGGGTGCCTTTCGTAGATAATGTACAACATATATCACAAACCGTATCGGGTTGTATACTTGGTAGTGGTAATAATTTGAACATTGGAACACCTGGAAATACATCTAATCTTAGAATATATCCAAAGAGATTGACGGCAACCACGAGTACTTCAATAATAATAACTGGTGAATCATCAGGAGCAGTATTAGAGTTTCCAATAACAATTACTTATTCTTAAAGGATAAACCATAATGGGATTTATAAATAATACTTCACAAATCATAAATGCCGTATTAACCAAAAAGGGTAAACAATATCTTGCAAAAAGTGATGGTAAGTTTAATATTACCAAATTCGCTTTAAGTGATGACGAAATAGATTACACCTTATGGGATACAGCACATCCAAAAGGAACGGATTATTTTGGGGCGGTGATTGAAAGTACTCCTATGTTAGAACCTTGTGTAGATCCTGAAGTGGTGATGAAATATAGATTGTTTACGATGCCAGTTGGAACTAAGGCGTTACCATATATTAATAATGTGACACCGAGTTCATTACTTGGAGATAACGCCTTGACTACTGGATACAATCCAGATAATCAACCAAATTACGCACTTGAAGATCATGTGATAAATCCACACACACAAGGAGCGGAAGGTGCGTTCACCAATGAAAATTATAGTTTCTTGGTGTTAAATAAGAATGTGGTTGATATTGGTATCGGTCAAGGTAATGAAGTAGACTATAATGTTGGAGCAACTTATAGTGAAGAAAGTGGAAGGTTGGTTAAAAAAGTTGTTGGTAGAGTGGCCACAATAACAACCGCAATCGGTACTCCTGGAACATCGAGGGAAACCTCAATTATCATAACTGGTCAGATGTCAGGAGCAATATATGTTTTACCAGTTAAAGTAAATTATGTAGATAATACACCAACGGGTGGATAAAATGGGATTTATAGATAAAAGTGATTTAGTTATAGATGCAATATTAACCAATAAGGGTAGAGATTATTTAAGAAAGGCGGTATTTGGACAAAACCAAAACCAAGAGCATGTCATCACTAAATTTGCACTATCAGATGATGAAATAGATTATGGATTATGGGATGAAACCGTTGAAGATGGAGATACAACTTTTACTAAACAATATGGTAAGGTAATTGATAATCAACCAGTAACAGAACCGAATGTAAATTGGAGAAGTCCAAGTGATAGTGAGGTGATGAGATATTTACTTTTTAAAAGGATTATAGAGAAGAATGATGATTCTACCTCGACATATAATCCAAATAAAGAAGGGAATGATGAAACACCATACCAAGTGGGAAAGGAAAATCCTAAAGGTGATGGTCTTTCATTTGAAAAGACATAATGCCAAAAGTAAAAGTTAAACAAGATGGAAAGGATGGTAAGGGAAAACCCTTAACCTTAACTGCCAAATCAATAAGGGTAAAGGCAAAAGAAGTTCAGACTGCTAGAAATTCAAGTATAAAGGTTACTGGTTTAAAAAGTGGAGCAGTATTCTATATTGATTTGATTGTAAACAACGGAGATAAAGTAAAAGGATTTTATCAACCTGCTGTCACATTAACAAATCCAAATGTACCTACGGCTGGATTTGATTATAGGATTATTGGTGGAGGAAAATAATGGGATATTTAGACAAATCTAAAAGAACCGTTACAGCACATTTTACAAAGAGAGGTAGAGAATTATTAGCAAATGCTATAGCTGGTGATACGAGTGGTGATTATATAATTACACAATATGCACTTGGAGATGATGAAATTGATTACTCTTTATACGATGAAACTTTATCATCTAATTTGATGGGTAGAGTTATTGAAAATGCACCTATTCTTGAATCATTTTTAAGTGACCAAGAACAAATGAATTTTTTTATACATAGAGAAACACCACCCATTACACAACAATCTACGGTATCCAATGTACCAGCACAGATTGTGTTAAAAGGACAAGGAGATGTGTTTGATATAGAACCCGTAACTGAAAATTTTGTTGGGGGAGAAGATTATGAATTTGTACTTGAACATGATAATATTGTGGAGATGTATGATGGTTCAAATCCACCAGTAGCAGATTTTACTTATTCTATATATGAAGAAGTTAGTGATAATATAGCACCAAAAGATGATGTGGTAGATGATAAAGATACACTACCGAAAGAGGAAAAAAATGTTTCATCAACATCTTTTGATGAAGAATTAATAATAAAAGATGAGATTTATAAAGAAAAAGAAACAAATAAAGAAACAGAAAATTTAAAAGACAAAGAAGAACAAAAAACTATTTCAGATACAGAAAAGGAAATAGTTAAAGAAGTAGAAAAGGCGATTGAGAAACAAACAGTTGCAACTTATCCACCAATAGCTAATTTTAATTGGTTTGAGGTTACGGATTAAAAGGAGAATTTTAAATGCCTAATTATAAACCATACACCGTTCAGTTTAATAACACATCTTCAGGAGATAACTTGACTTATCTTTGGGATTTTGGTGATGGTTCTACTTCAACAGAGGCCGAACCTCGACATACATTTGATGATGGAGTTTTTACCATAACTTTGACAATTGGAAATCAAAATGGTACTGCAACAACTTCAGCACAAATAATAGTCGAGGAGCCAGATACATCATTTGAAAATTTAGATAGTGGAGATACACCAAATGGTAAATCTTCACCAAAATTAGAAATGTAAAGAGAGATATAATATGCCAACAGGAACAATGAATTACGCACCACTTACTATTTCATTTACAAATACATCAAAAGGAGATGGATTGAAATATAATTGGGATTTTGGGGATGGAGTGACATCAGTAAAGGCTAATCCAACTCATACTTTTAATGAAGGAGCCCATACCGTAACTTTAACCGTAACAAATGCAAACGGGTCATCTACTACAACAGCACAGATTGTTGCATTACCAACTGCAAAAGAAAAGGAAGTTGATATACCAGACAAGGGTGGAAAAGAAGATACAAGTCCATTGTTTGATATTGATAAATCAAATATACCTGATAAATCAAATATACCAGGAAAAGAAGGAAACAACAAGGGTGATGTTGAGTTGGAAAAATAATTAACGAGAATAAATTAAATGTATATTTATACATATAGGAGAATATAATGAGCGACAACACAAACTTTTTTACAGAACTTACGGGTACGGATAAAAGAACCAATATCCCAAGTACCATATCATCGCCGGTGTGGTCGGGAGGTTCTGCAACCTTAACCTTTACAGAAGGAAATACTGCAGGAGTAATAACAGCGGTATATACTGGATCTGTTCAGAGTGCTAGTAGTGGTGATTACTATTACGATATCTTTGATAAGGTCGGTAGTGATACTACACGAGAAGTACAATTTGCAGTAGCATATGGACATTACGCAGGTAGTGGTTCTTTGAATACCTCAACTGGAAATAACCCATCTAAGGCGATATATAGACAATTTAGAAACATAGGTTTAAGGAACGCAGCAAGTACAGATTTATTTCAGTTTCCTGATGGAAATGCACAATCAGCTATTGAGGACATATATGTAATCAATGTTAACAGAGCTAGATACAGAGAAAAAATCGATCCAGGTAATTGGGAACTTTGGTTAAGTGGTAGTAATGGTGGAAATGGTCAAAATTTAATAAAATTGATTGACGATAGTGGAGCAACCGCAGATTCTTCAGTAAATGCATCTAAGAGAGTATTTAATGTTGTTAGTGGTTCAATACAAAGTGGAGCATCTGTAATAAAAACGGAAGCTTCAGCCGAAGGTGTTACATCGGGTTCATATGGATTGTTTTATCCTGAATTGGGAATGATTGTATTAAACGCTACTCGTTTAAATGTAGCAACTGATTTAAATCTTGGGACGGATACAACTGCGGATACAAACCAAAATAACGCATTTAAATTAGTTCAAGCTATTCATCGAGGTGGTAAGTTCCAAGCTCGTAGAGAAGAACAGATTAAATCTTCTCATTATTTTTGTAGGGTAAAATCTGATGAATATAACTTTAGTCAGAATCCAACTTACTATCAAGGAACAAATGCAGAATTACAAAATAATACTTTTGTTCAAGATCCTAAATCATACATAACTACGGTTGGACTTTATAACAATAACAATGAATTGTTAGCGGTCGCCAAACTAAGTCAACCTTTATTGAAATCCAGAGATAGAGAAGCTGTAATTAAAGTACGATTAGACTTTTAGGAAAAGGAGATTTTAAATGGCTTTTAAAGTTTTCCCAGCTAATAAGAAAATAGAAAATAT
>MDTA01016317.1_pt1 | contig 10639 bp, 10 predicted proteins | sample 811151 | NCBI WGS metagenome assembly MDTA01 (sample SAMN05326648, study PRJNA326480) | marine metagenome | isolation source: seawater | place: Indian Ocean: South | collected 2010 | reverse complement strand
GTTTTTTTTTTCCTCTAAAATAAGTTTTTTTTTAATAGAAATCGTCTCATCTATGGCTTTACTTAATTTTATTTGGCTTTTCAATTTTTTTAATATTTAAATAATGTTTTAAAAAAGTTATATTTTATACTATTTATTAACTTACAAAAACACAAATAAATTAATTTTTAAGCAAAAAAATTGTTAAATATATTTATTCAAATAACTAAATTTTTAAAAAAAGAAAATAAAAAATTTTTTTTAGTATTATTTTTCACTTTTTTAACTGTAATTTTTGAGTCGATTGGCTTCATATCACTAGTGCCATTAATATCTGTCTTAATAAACCCTGAATTAATTCATGAAACAGAAATTATTAAAAAAATGTATCTTTTTTTAAATTCTCAAAATGAAAGAGAATTTGTAATTCATTATGGCATAATTAGTATAAGTTTATTCATTCTAAGTAGTTTTCTTTTTTTTGTAAATACTGCGATACAAGTTACTTTTGTTAATAAACTAGTAAAAAAAACAAGATTGAATTTACTTGAGAAATATCTCGATAAAGATTTTTTGTTCCACAAAAAAACTAATTCTGTTCATTTAATATCAAAAATGTTTAATCAAATAGATGAAACAAGCCAGCTTACAATTTATGGATATTTTGATTTTTTAAATAGAACAACTTCTTCTGCAATTTTTATTATTTTACTTGCTATATATAATTTTAAAATTTCAATCCTAGCTTTTGCTACTTTGTTTATCATCTATTTTATAATCGATTTTTTTATTAAGAAAAGAATAAATAAAATTTCAAAAGATTTATATAATTCAAATCTAAAATCTTTATCATTTGCTGTTGAAACTATTAAGGCGTTTAAAGAAATTGTATTTAAATATCAAAAAAATTTTTTTATGAGTAGATACTCAGAGGAAATAGATAAGATATATAGAGCGAGAAATTTTGTTAGAATTATGCCTCGCGCAAGCAGATTTTTAATTGAAAGTTTAGCAATAGGTTCGTCTATAATTGTCGTGTTAATAATATTTATTTTTCAAAATAATGTAGCAAGTTACTTAAATAATTTAGTATTTTTTGTTTTAGCTATGTATAAAATTTTACCTAATCTAAATACAGCTTTTATGACAGTGGTAAATTTAAAGTCAGGATATTTACAATTCACAAATATTGTTGACGATCTGAAAGATGATGAAAACAACTATAACAAAAATCATAGTGAAAAAATAACATTTAATGAGTCTATAAAATTAGAAGATGTAAGTTTTAATTTTGGTGAAAAAGAAATATTAAAAAATGTAAATTTTGAAATTAAAAAGAATGAAACAATAGTAATTGCAGGAAAATCAGGTACTGGTAAAACCTCCCTTTGTGAAATAATTTGTGGGTTTTTAAAACCTAATAGTGGATTAATTAAAATAGATGGCAAAATAATTAATTTTGATAACCGAAAAGCTTTAAGAGAACTTTTTGGATGTGTTGGTCAAGAAACAATAATTATCAATGACAACTTCTATGTAAACGTATCTTTTTCAAATAAGTATGATGAGCAAATTGTTGAGAATGTTTCAAAAATAGCGCGTATTAATGAATTTATTGATACCAAAGAAAATAAATATAATTATCAAATTTCAGAAAATGGAAAAAATTTAAGTGGTGGGCAAAAACAAAGAGTAGCTATTGCAAGAGCATTATATAATAGCCCTGAGATTCTTATACTAGATGAAGCAACAAATAATCTAGATCAAAATACTGAAAAAGAATTTTATGAATTGATAGATAAACAAATTAAAGGCATAACTAAAATAATTATTACGCACAATCTAAATTCAATTAAAACGTACGATAAACTTTTTATTATTGAAAATAATAAACTAATCCAAAAAAAACCATAGTAACTATTCTGTTAATGATTTAATTAATTAGCTTTTAGCAAAGTCACGTAATCCTTCAAAATTGAGTTTTCATCTTGGTTACCATATACATATTCTTTTAGAAATTTTTCAAGATTAGTTTTATTAATTGATATTTTATTATCTTGAAATTGTGAAATTGCGTTTGATATTTCCTGATTTGAGTCACAGTCAATAGTAAAATTGTTTCCTTCATAAAGTATTTCAATTTCATTATTATTTATTAAAAATTTTGGGTAAATAACCATTTTGTTAAATATGAATGCATCTATTAAAATACTTGAAAAAGTTCCGATTACAATATCAGTCTCAAAGATTAATTTTGTTGAGGGAGTATTGATATCAAAATTATAATTTTTAATTTTAATATCAGAAATTTGTTTATTAGAAAAAATACCTCTGGGATGTGACTTAACTGTTAGGCTTATATTTTCTATATTAGATAAGAAACTTATTAATTCTTGCTCTAAATCCTTATTATTGTAAATACCAACTAAATATAAAACTTTTGTTTTAGAAGATTTGACAATCGGAGTACATTTTGTAATTTCTTTAAAAATATTTATCCATTCTGGAGAAAACCTTCCTGATCCACAAACTTTGACATTTTCTTCTTTAATTCCAGTTTGAATGTATTTTTTTTTTCTAAATTCCGAATTAGTAATTATATTTGGAAAATATTTATACTTAGCTATATTTTTTTTTATATTGAAATAATCCTCTTTCATGTCATTTATAAAACATGTGTGAGGAAATAAATTAACTTTTATTCCTGTATCTTTACAGGTATCTACAAGTCTCTGGGCCTTCGTATAATTTAAATAAAATGAGTCATCCAAAACAACAGCTTTGATTTGCAATATATATAATATTTTTTTTATCCATTCTTTATCAAAAAAAAAATCCTCTAATAAACTATTTTTACTAAAAAAAATTTTTTTAAAAAAAGCAATTATAAAATTATTTAAGATATTTAAATTTAATCTTTTTTCTTGTTTCAAATTTTTAAAATTGATCTCAAAATTTTTTATGGCAAATATTTTTGATAAAAAAGCATAAACAATTCCATTGTTTAAAAAAGAGTACAAATTAATAATTTTTAAATTCCCAAATTTCTTCTCAAGAAAATTTATTCTAAAATCATTTTTCAAATTAAAATTAATTTCATAATTTAAAATTACTATCTCATGTTTAAGATTTAAAAACTTATAAATTACAGGTACTAAATGATCTAAATCTGGTACATCTCTTATAACAAAAGCAGTTTTCATTTATTTATATATTGCAAATATTTTCTTGAAGCTTTCATTTAAAAATAATTCATTATTTTTTGTCATTGTACGTCCATTCCAAATATTGCCTTTAAACATACTTTTTCTTAAAGCATATATAAATTTTAGACATTCTTTTTTTGATGAGTGATTTTTATTTTCATTGATTTTTTGTATGACATTTTTTAAATCATCAAATTTATTTATTTGAAATACATTAATAAATTTTTGATAAAATACATTTCCAAAAAGAATTAAAGGTTTATTTCTAATTAAACCCTCAATCCCTATAGACCCAGATACATTTGCTATTGCATAAGAATTTTCAATCATTTTAATTGGATCTTCACTACTTTTTATAAACCTCACATTACTAAAATTTTTTAGATCTTTAAAAAATTGAAAATTTCTATATCTAGAATTTACTGATTGGCTTACATGTTCTTTAACACATAATATAAAATTAGAAGGAAGATTAAGTGCTAATTGTTTTATAATAAATTTTTGGTCAGAAAAATATTTTCCACCAAATTTATAAATTGTTAATTCGGGTTCTGATTGAAGGAAAAAGGTGATAATTTGTTTGTTTTTATTTTTTTTTTTAATATCAATTAAAGTTTTTGATATAAAATTTTCTACATAAAATTCAACAACTTTACTTTTAAGTCTTTCAAAGATTAAATCCTCTATAGGTGGAAATTTAGAAAGTATGTAATTTTCCTCTAATGGACTTGAATAAAAATCTTTAATTTTTTTTAACAAATTTAAATATCGGTTATACTTTTTTTTTTTAATATTTTTAATGTGTGTACGCTCAAGTGGAGATGTATTTTTTTCAAGCTTATGAAAAATATTATTTACAGCATTTAATTGTTTCTCATTTGGATTACATTTTTCATAGAATTTATCAAAAAGTTCATAATTATTATTTTTAATGTCTTGCAATAAAAATCTATTATTAAAAAATTTTGTATATATTAATAAATATTTTATATTTTTTACATCTGATAATCTTTGAAGAATTTCTGAACCTGATCCTCCCGCATGTTCATGAAGGATTACATTCGGTTTTTCATTTTTTAAAATTTCAGAAAAAAATAAATAATTTAATATAGTCCTTTTTATATCACAATAGTTTCTTCTTTCTGGGTTTAATGAAGTTGTAACATAAAATTGAGAATAATTATAAAAACTATAATTTATTTGCATAAAACTTATTTTCAATTCTTTTTCAATTTCTAAAATTCTTTGATCTACATTATTTATATTTAAATTTCTTTTAACAAATTCTTCCCAGCAATATATTTTTTTATTTGGAAAATCATTTTTAAGAAATTTAAAATCTTTTTGTGTTGCACAAAATAATGAAAAATTAACTGTCTCTCTAAAATTTTTAAGAGAATCTGTTAAACTTTCTCTAAGATATCCATCAAGGTTGATTAAATATTTTGTCATTAAAAAAAATTTTTTTTATTTATTTATCATACTCAATATAAAGCTAATTCTCTTCCAACTCTTTTTTAAGTTCATTATATTCTTTTATCTTTCTTTTCATAAAACTTATGGTGAGTTTAGTTTTAATAGCAATTCCTTTTGGTGTCAGAATATGTGTATATCCAACTTTATTTTCACTTTTTTTGAAATTTCTAATTTTTACCAATCCTTTGTCTTTCAATGCATTAATACAATAATTAATTTTCCCTAGACTAAAACCTAATTCTTTTGCAAGTTCTCTTTGAGTAAAATAAGGTTTAGATTTAATTTTTCTTAATATTTCTAAATTTACAAAGTTGTCTTTCATATTTTTTAAATAATTTAACAAACTATAGTTCAAAAGTTGAACAGTAAAGTTTATATTGATTAAAATAGATAAAATCCTAAAAATTTAACTATATATTGTCTAATAACAGAAAAATAAAATAACTAGTTTTTTATTTTTTTTTAATCATTTCTTTTGCAATTTTGAAATCTTCATAAGTATCAATGTCTAAAGTTTCTTTTTTAGATTTTATTAAAAATGGAATGAAGTTTTTATTCGAAAAATTTTTTGTTCTAAAAAGATTTTTTTTTGGTGTTAAATACAAAACTCCGTTGGGTTTATTCTCAAGTTTGCTACTTACAGTTACAATTTGTTTTTTTGGGTATTTCTTTGAAAGATACATTATTTTTTTTATTGTTAAATTTTTTCTAAATGGAGATGTTACTTGAAATAAAATAATATAATCAACTTTCGAATATTTTTTTTCATATTGTTTTATTGAGTATATTGCTGATTCTTCAGAAGAAGTATTTGATAAAGATAGTTTTTTTGGTCTTTTAATAAATATTATTTTTTTTGATCTAACATACTTTTCTATTATTTCTGAGTCAGAAGAAACTACTATGTCTTGAAATAAATTATTTATCTTAAGTAAATTATCTATAGTAATAATAACTAAAGGTTTATTTCCTAAAATTTTTATATTTTTATTTTTAAGTCTTCTAGAATTTTTTCTAGCTAATATTAAAGCTAAATATTTTTTTCTTTTTTGTTTAAGTTTTGTCATAATTATAATATGAATGAAGTATAGATGATATCAAACAATAAATTTAAAATAAATAATCTTAAAACCGTTGTTATATTTGGTGCAACTCCAAACTATAAAGAAATTATAAGTATAAATAATAAATTAAAACTTGAGACTATTTTGGTAACAAGCTCTTTTCAAAAAAAAACGTTTTATAAAAATATAAATAAAAGTTCAAAATTAATTATTTGTGACAAGATTGATTATAATTTTAAAAAAAAAATAAATAGCGTTTGTAATATTGAAAATACATTATTTTTTGTTGTAAGTGCAATGAATGTATTCAAAAAAAAAGAAATTAAATTTTTTAAAGAGAATTTAATCAATTTTTTTCCATCAAGACTCCCATATGATGCTGGAAGAGGGGGTTTTTCGTGGCATATAATGCGCTCTGATAAAATTTATAACCAAGTAATTCATATGGTAGATGAAGGAATAAATACTGGGGCAATTATATTTGAGGACAAAAAAATATTTCCAAAAAGTTGTGATACTCCATATGATTATGAAATATTCAAATTAAAAGAAATGAATATTTTTTATGAAGAATTTGTTAGAAAAATTTTAAAAAAAGAAAATTTTTTACTAAAATATCAGTCTAACAACATTGGTAGATACAATCCTCCGCTAAATACTTTAAAAGACGGCTATATAAACTGGAATATGTCCTCATTTAATCTTTATAACTTCATAAGAGCTTTTGATGATCCACATATAGGTGCCTCAACATTTTTAAATGAAGGGAAATTTGGAAAACTTTTTTTGAAATCTGTTCACCTTCATGGAGGTGAGGCTTCATCATCACACCCTTATTTAGCTGGTGTCGTGTCAAGACATGATAAAAAGTGGATTGTGGTAAATACAATTGATAGCTATACCTTATTAGTAGAAAAAATTTTTAATATTAAAGGAGAGAACATTATAAAATTTATCAAACCTGGTCATAGATTTTTTACACCATCAAATTTTTTAGAATTATCAAAATCAAAAAACACAATATATACTACTAAAGGAATAAAGAAGTAAGTTAATTACTAAAAAATAAATCTTGAAATTGTTTATTATAATTTTTTTTCCAAAAATTTTTTTTATTCAAAATGTTTTGAAATAATTTGTAACTATTACCCAATCCAAAAAAAGTATTTTTTTTATATTTCCCCCTAATTTTTGAACAATCTTCAATTTTTGAGAGAATATTATTAAAAGAAAAATTACAATTTTTAATTGATAACATCTCAGCTCTTCTAAATTGTCTAAAACCCACATTAACTGTTGGAATTCCATAGAATGGAGCTTCCATTATTCCTGAGCTTGAATTTCCAATAATAAATTTTGAATTTTTTAAAAGAGTTAGATAATATTCAAATCGCATTGATGGTAGAATTCTAAAATTTTTATTTTTTTTATTTATTTTTTTTATTTCATTAAAAATTATTTCTGAGCCAGGATCATTGTTTGGATAAAGCAAAACGAAATTTTTATTACTTTGATTTAATGCTTTGAAGTAAATTTTAATATCTTTTTTTAAACTTTTTAGATAATTTGTATCAGAATGTATTAAACTTATTGCATAATTTTGGTAATTAATTTTATATTTTTTTTTAACAAGACTTAGACTAGGTAAATCTTTTGATTTTATTATTTCAATGTTTGGGGAACCAATTATAAAAATATTTTTTTTAAGTTCTCCCATTTGAACTAATCTTTTTTTAGCAGTATTATTAGTAACAAAATGATAATGTGACAATTTAGAAACTGCGTGTCTTATAATCTCATCAATAGTCCCTGAAACCTCACCACCTTCGATATGGGCTGTGAGGATATTGTTTAATGAACTAACTAATGCGCAGCCCAGTGCCTCAATTCTATCTCCATGGATAACTACAAGATCTGGTTTTATATTTTTAACATAACTGTTAAATCCCTGTATAGTTTTTGATAATATTAAATCTAAGTTATTTAACTTTAATTGATTATTAAACCTAAATATATTTTTAATTTTATCTAAACGTAGTTCATCATAAGTTGAACCAAATCTTTTTAAATTATGCATTCCTGTCACAAAAATATGGGTTTTGTAATTTTTGTCATTTTGTAGCGTTCGAATTAATGACTTAATTTTCCCATAATCTGCTCTAGTTCCAGTGACAAAAATAATTTTTTTCATTATTTATTTACTTAGATGTTTTTTTTTTAATTGAGTATTTTTTTTAATAAATCTAGTTACTTCTTTTCCATAAAGACCAACCAAATCTTTAATACCATAGTCTCCACCTCCGGGTCTTTTCAAGAAAATATTGTTTTTAGATAGCTTTGTTCCTGGATAAAGGTCAATTAAAGAAACTACCGAAGGAAAAGCAAATTTAATAGTCTTTTTTTCCTCTTTAAGAGGTGTTTTTTTACCTCCTCTAGCAAAAAAAATTTCTTTTGACCCCTTAATTAAGCTTTTTAAATCATTAAAATCCATTGATGATGAAACGTCAGGTCCTTTTCTTTTTTTTGTATCGACATAATGTCTTTCAATGATATTAGCACCTAAAGCAATAGCTCCATAGCTTGTATAATTATTTTCCGTGTGATCCGAAAGACCTACAACACATTGAGGAAAAGCTTGTTTTAGTTGTCTTATACAATCCAATCTTACCAAGTTAGAGGGTGTAGGATAAATATTAGTGCAGTGCATTAGAGCAAGAGGAATTTTATTTCTCAAAATAATATTTACTGTTTTTCTAATACTTGAAATACTATTCATTCCTGTACTCATAATTATTGGAATTTTAAATTTACATAAATATTTTACAAAATGATAATTATTACACTCACCAGATCCAATTTTAAAAGCAGGTACTTTTATTCTCATCAATCTGTCTGCTGCTGCTCGTGAAAAAGGGGTGCTTATAAAAATTCTTTTTTTACTTTTAATATAATCTGCCAATTTTTTTTCATCTTGTTCATTTAAGGCACATTTTTTTATTATGTCATATATTGAAATTTTTGCATTTCCAGGAATGACTTTTCTAGCTTCCTCAGACATTTCATCCTCCACAACATGAGTTTGATGTTTTATCACTTCTGCTCCTGCTTTAATTGCAGAGTCAGACAGATGTATTGCTAAATCTAATGAACCGTTATGATTTATTCCTATCTCTGAAATAATTAAAGGTGGAAAGTTAGGTCCAATATTTCTCTTTCCTATTTTAAAACATTTCATAGATTGTTAGGTCAGCTAAAATTATTTTTTTATTACTATAATTATATATTAATGTATATCTAATATTATTCATGCGAATAATTTCAAGAATTGATATAAAAAATGACTTTGTTATAAAAGGTATAAATCTTGAGGGTTTAAGAAAAATTGGCGAACCTCTAAAAATAGCAACAGAATATTACAATGATGGTGTTGACGAAATCATAATGATTGATGCTGTTGCTAGTTTATATGGTAGAAATAATCTATTTAATATAATTGAAAAATCAGTAAAAAAAATTTTTATTCCAATTACCTTGGGTGGTGGTATTAGAAGTTTAAATGATATAGATAAAGCCTTAAAGTCTGGTGCAGATAAAGTAGCTATAAACTCTTATGCCACAGAAAATCCAAATTTTATTAAAGAAGCGGTAAAACATTTTGGATCAAGTACCATCACGGTTTATATTGAGGCAAAAAATATTGGTAAAAAAAAATGGGAAGCATTCAAAAATTCAGGCAGAGATAAAACTGGATTAGAAATATTAGATTGGATTAAACAGGTTCAAGACAATGACTGTGGTGAATTGCTTATAACATCAGTTGATTTTGAAGGTCTTCAAAAAGGTTTTGACATTGAGCTTCTTGATAATATTTATCCACATATTCATGTTCCTTTAATAATTAATGGTGGATGTGGAAAGATAGAAGATATTACAACTATAAAAGAAAAATATAAAAATGTCAGTTTTTCAATCGCCTCTGCGTTCCATTACAAAAAAATATCAATTAAAGATTTAAAAAATGAAAAAAATTTGTATTCTTGATTATGGGCTAGGTAATATAAAAAGTCTTTATAATTCTATTAAATATATTGGTTTCTATCCTGAATTTTATACAGAAAATAGTTCAACAAATTACGATATTATATTTATCCCAGGTGTAGGATCTTTTTCTAAAGCAAGTAAATTACTTTTAGATAAAAAATTTTATAAATATTTAAATGAGGTAAAAAAAAATTCTTTCATATTTGGTATATGCTTGGGCATGCAAATTTTGTTCAGTAGAGGATTTGAAAATGGTGAGTATGATGGATTAAATTTTGTTAGTGGAGAAGTAAAGTTTATTCGAAATAAAAATAAAAAAATCATCCTACCAATTGTAGGATGTAAAGAAATAATTATTAATAGTAAAAAAATTAAATTTCTTGAAGATTATAATAATAAAAAGTTTTATTTTGTACATTCATATGCCTGTGAACCTACAAATAAAAAGGACGTATTATGTACTACATTTTCACAAAATGTTAATTATTGTTCGGGTATTATAAAAGACAATATTATTGGTACTCAATTTCATCCAGAAAAAAGTGGTGAAATTGGTTTAAACTTTTTAAAAGATTTTATAAATAATTGCTAAACATATATTAATTAGGTTCAATTTGAATAAAAAAAAAATTGGTTGTTAAATAAACAATTTAAAATATAAACATTTCATGTCAAAAAATTTTTCAGTCTATGGTCTACCTGAAAAAGTACAATTTTGTAAACTTTGTGTAAATTCAAATCAGAAACCTAACCCAGTAGTAGAATTTAAAAATAATGATAATCAAAAAAATGGTACAGTTATTGATAATGAGGGTATTTGTAATGCTTGTAATTATCATAAAATAAAAAAAAAGATAAATTGGGAAAAAAGAG
>MDTA01103019.1_pt1 | contig 10640 bp, 8 predicted proteins | sample 811151 | NCBI WGS metagenome assembly MDTA01 (sample SAMN05326648, study PRJNA326480) | marine metagenome | isolation source: seawater | place: Indian Ocean: South | collected 2010 | reverse complement strand
TTTTTTCTTTTGTCTATTTTCCTAAGTTTTCGTGTGTGCCCACGCCGTGTGCGTTGGTTCTGGCACCCTCCCTGCCAATCCGCCCTTCCTCTCAGGCGGCTACTCTCGTTTGTAAACCCCGACGCCCGACCGTTTTTCCGTCGACTCTCACGGTGCCGGCAGCGCCGCGGCGCCCACCGCAGAGGGAGCGGCGAGCTGCGCCAGCACGTCCTCCTCGTTCGGGTTTGGAAGCTTCCTGAACTCTGTGAGCACCGGGTAGATGTTCTCGAATGCCTTGTAGATGTCATCGCGGTTCTTGCCGCCAGTCAGCACGATCTTTCCGGAGACGAAAATCAACAGCACGATCTTCGGCATCTGCATACGGTAGATCAGACCCGGGAACAGCTCGGGCTCGTACTGAGCGAAGTGCCCGTGGGACCACGCGAGACCCTCGAGGCGGATGGGAAATTTGACGTCGCACGAGCCAACCATGTTCTGAATCTTGAAGTCCTGGGAACGGAGGGCAGGGAAACAGAGGTTCAGTACCGCATCTGGTTGATAAAACACTGCATCCATGCATCGAGTCCGTTGGGCGACCATACGCACCTTGAACTGCGCCGGGAACCCGAGCTTGCTGATAACCTTGGCGTACTTGCGCGCCGCCTCCCGCGCGAGCGCCTCTGTCTTGGCTCCCGTGCACACCATCTTGCCCGAGCTGAAGATGAGCGCGGTGGTCTTCGGCGCACGGATACGCATAATCGCCGCCGCAAAGCGCTGTTAGGAGGATTCGGAGGACTTTCGCGTCAGTACCGGGCGACAAAGTTGGACAGCGTCGCTCCAGGAAAAGGTGGCACCCCAACGAATGCACAGGTTAGGGTTTCCTCACCTTCGGGTTGTACTCCACGTTACGGGCATGGAACGCGATGGTTTTCAGGTCCAGCTTGCAGTCTAGGTTGACAGTGGCGACTATATTCCTGCGATACGGGAAGCGCGGATCAGCGCGATGCTTCGCGGGCGCTCCGAGACGCGAGCGGGAGGGGGCCCGAGATCCAGGGAGAAAAAAAAGGACGGCAGGTGCCCTTCGAATTGGGGCGCGCGCACGCACTGTAACTGGGGCACAATGCCGGAAGGGTGCACGCTCAGATCCACGACACCATCACCAGCGTCGGAAGGACCCGCAACGGTCACGGCCTTAGCGTTCGGGTCCGTCATTGGCTCGTCGTCACCCATGATCTCGGACCAAAATTAAGCGGGAAGCGCGGGAGCCGCTGCTTGACCACGTGGTGTAGTGGAACGCGCGAGCGCGTTGGTGGGCGCACGCCCCGCGGGGGCCTTTCGGCGGCTTAGACCAGGAGAATTACCAAGTTAAAGCGCGCTAATTTTGGTTGTCGGGAATGTCTTCGCTCCTCGGTAGACCAGCAGTCTTGGGTAGACCTTCGTTTGAAATGCGTGCCGCGAACGTGCCACGACCGCTCGGACTGAGCCCTCGCGCGCCTCGAAATGAGCTGTGGGTATGCCCCTTTTGTAGTTTTGACCCGCCTGTTTGGCACCGTTCGCAGACCCAGAAAAAACACTGAGACTCGATTTTCCGGCAAACTGAAAGTTTCGAGTGGTCTGGTGTCGATTGGGAGTTACGAGCCCGTCCAGATCTGGCCTCGCCAGCGGGTCCCTAGAGACACCGTCGTCGTCGTCGTCGTCGTCATGACGCTGTTTTCGAAGATCACCGGCGAAGTGGACAAGGCCGACGCCGCGTTCGACGCACTGGTGCGTCCTCGTCTGCATTCCAGCGCGCTCCGCGCACCCTCAACCGAGGATTTTATTTTTCCGCCCAGAGGATCGTCCCGCTGACACGTCGGCGCGACCTCCTGCCGTTTCCCGTCGCAGGCTGTTCCCGGTTCGGCGTCGGCGCTAGAGCGTCAGAGCGCTATAAATGCCTCCCTGGACCTCCTCGTCTCATCCCAGGCCCAGATGAACAAGATGCAGAGGAACGCCCAGGAGACCGATCCCGACAAGCAGACGTACGGCCCAGCGATGCGCGAGAAGGTGCTCGCGCTCGCGACCAGGTTCGACGCCGTGAGGGGCAAAGGCGAGGAGCTAAAGGCAGCGATCGAACCTCTCGCCGTTGAGGAGGCCAGGGCGAAGGATGCCGAGGAGAGGGCGGCGCGTGAGGCTGAGGAGGCTGCACAACTGAGGCAACAGGAGGAGGCTCGGAAGGCCGAGGAGGCTCGCGCTGCCGCAGAGGCTGCGGCAGCGGCAGCAGAGGCCGAGGCTCACCGCGCCAAAAAGGAGGAAGAGCAGCGTCGCATCGCCGAGATCCAAGCTGCTAAGGCTAAGGCGGAGCAAGAGACTGCGATAGCGGCCGCTGTCAAGATTGCCCAGGAGGAGGCGGCTGCCGCTGAAGCAAGGGCAGCAGCGGAGGCTGAGAAGGAGAAGAAGCGAGAGGAGTCTCGAGCGAAGAAGGAGGCTCTGCGGGAGCGCACCGCCGTGAAACCCCAGCCCAATCCGGCGCAACTCGCGAGTATGCTTTCCGGCGTGACCGCCGCGGCACCTGCGGCGCCGAAGACCTGGGGATCTGTGCGTCACGTTGTTGGCGGCGCCGTGGAGCTCAGGTCGCTCCTCGAGGAGGCCGAGGCGGCGGGTGCGTTGACCGTGGTTGACTGGTCGATGACGACGTGCGGTCCGTGCCAGAGGATCAAGCCAATCTACGAACAGATGGCGCGTACCCGTCCCACCGCGCTTTTCGTCGGAGTGGACACGCACGCGAGCCCTTTGAACGCCGCCCTTGCTCGAGAGGCAGCGGTGTCAGCGTTTCCAACTTTTCACTTCTACGTTGACATGCAGCGAAAAGCCGACCTCGTGGGAGCAGACACCGCTCGACTGGCGATGATGGTGCAGCAACACGATCCCATCGACGCGACGAAACTACCCTCGGAGGGAGAGGGCGAACCGAATCCGGCGACCAAGGCTGAGATGCAGGCAGCCATCCTCAAGGCTCTAGGTGAGCTGAAGGAGTCAACTGCCAGCATGGATGACTTTGTCACCTCCGTGCAAACACTGCTGACGTTCGTAGGCAACGTACTGGCACATCCCGGGGAAGATAAATACCGCTCGGTGAAGATGAACAACAACACGTTCAACCAGCGGCTCGGGCGGCACAACGGAGGAGTCGCAGCTATGGAGGCATTTGGCTTCAAGAGGGTCGCCGGCGCCGAGCCAATGCTCGTGATCAGCAAAGCCGCCGCGAAGCACGATGGCCTACCGGCGATGAAGGTCTTACTTGAACGAGCCGTACCCGCGAGACCCGCGGCCGTACCCAGCGCATCGAGTGTGGCGCCTCCTCTGGTGAATCCGTTTGCTGCGTTGGGCGGAATGGGTGGGATGCCGCCAATGAATCCGCAGATGATGCAGCAGATGATGGACACCTTCGCGTCAAACCCCCAGGCGCTGTCACAGATGGCTGAGATGGTGAGGAACAACCCCGGGCTCATCCAGCAGGCGGCGGCATCCAATCCTCAGATGGCCCAGATGTTCCAGGCCAATCCCCACATGCAGCAGATGATGGAGCAGATGGCTTCCAATCCCGCGGCGCTATCCGCAGCGCTCAACAACCCTTTCGCGCGATCGATGATGGGCGCGGGGGTGGAGGGTATGGGCGCGGGTACGGCGGCGGCCGCTCCTCCCCCGCCTGAGTTTGCGCCTCAGGGCATGTCCGAGGATGAGATGCTTGCGGAGGCGATTCGGCGCTCCATGTCGGAGGACGGTGGGGGTGGCGGCGGAAGCGACGGGAACCAGCCCCCGTCGCAGCCGTGATGATGTGGCGCGGGTGCATCGCCCCCTACGACTCAAATAACAAAATTACAACTAGTTTCACACGCGACTATGACGGGGAGGACGCATCCTCGGCATCATTTCGCTTTCTCCACAGTCGCCCAACTCGTGTCAAAAACTTCCTTCCAGATCTTCTCCTTGAGAACCGCAGCCTTCTCGTTGATCACCTTGGCGCGCTGCTCCATCACCGAGTTGGATCGCCTGATCTCCTTGCGGTGGTGGAGACACTCAAAGTAGTCCTCGCGAAGGTTGGTGCATTCCGAGGGGCTGTCCGCGGTGGACATGCACTGAGATGACCGTGGGCGAAGGGGAGGGGCGTCAGAGCGAGGAAACAAACCGAAGCGGAGAGGGTCCGCTGTGATTATTTAGGGTTGGCGGAGCGCGGTCGCGCCGAAAGGTTCACGCGTGCCGTGAGGGGTACATGTGGACGGACGCAGCGAAATCTACATACAACGTACCCTGGAGAAGTTCTGCCACAGGGGCGTGCAACGCCCCTCGTTGCCCTTACTGTTCGACGGAGAGAAGAAGGGAGGAGCGGGTTAGCTGGGTCCTGAGGCGAGTAAAGGAAGCGGTTTGACCGAAAGCACCGCGGCGAACGGGGGGTTTATGGGAAGGGTCGCGGCTATCGGGCGCGGGATTGATCGTGGGTACTCACGCTCCAAAGCCGGAAGCCATCTTTGCTTGAACGCGCGACGGACGGTGCCCGACACACTGTGGTGTGCGAGGAGGTCGGCGAGCTGATTTGTTCTTTAGACTACCCAACCGGGTCAAGGTCGGCTGCACGAGCAGACCGTTCGACTTTGAACCCAGCTGTCAGTTGGGAGCTGACCCAAAACCATGGCGAGCGATGAGGCGGTGGGGAGCCCGAGGCGCGGGAAACCGCCGCCGCGACCTTCTTCGCGAACGTCTCCCTCGAGTGCGGACGACGACGTGCCCGTGGAGCGCACCGAGGACGAGAAGGCCGCGGCATGGGACGCCATTGCCAGCAGGGTCATGGCCGCTGCGGGCTCGGCGTACGAGGGAACCTACACCCCCGTGACGCGCGACGCGGAGGTCGAGCAACTTCGACGGCGGCTCCAACAGTACAGGGACGAGAACGACTCGCTCGGCGAAGCGGTGCGGGCGATGAAAGCGGCGCTCGATGCCGCCAATGAGGACGCGGCGAACGCGGAAACGCTGAGGAACGAGCGCGACGAGGCGAAGGAGGAAATGGCGAAGACCAAGGCGCTGCTGGCCAAGGCGGACGCGACGCTGAGGAATTTCAAAGACAGAGTCGCGGAGATGGAGCAGCTCTGTCTGGATCAACAGGAGGATGTCATCGCGTCGAATCAGGCGATGGAGGCTGCGAAGGAGAAGCTCGTGGAGGCTAAGGGCGCCGCGCAGGCATCCTCCGAGGATGCCAAAGCCGCACAGGCGATGGCGACGGAGCTCAGGGACCGAGTCGCGCTGCTGGAGGCGGACGCGGATATAAAGGCGTCGCAGCAGGGTATCATCGAGGGCCTGGAAGTGGCCCTCGCGGAGGCGAGACAGGCTGCGGCCAGCGCGTCGGCGGACCGTGAGACGTTCCAGTCCAAGTGGAGGGCCGAGTGGGAGGCGGCCAAGGACGAGCACGCTGCCGAGCTCCGGGGCGGGAGGGCGAGGATGGCGATGCTCGAGGCCGACCTAGCGGAACTGAGGGAGACGCTGCGCACAGAGCGGAGGGAATGGTGCGGCCGGAGGAGGGAGCTGGAGACCCGGCTGTGCGAGGCGCTGGCGCAGGCGCGCAGGTTCAGGGAGGACCAGAAGGGAGCGGCTGAGAGCCTGCGCATCATGGTGGAGCACGAGAGCACGCTGCGAACGGCGGCGAGGCACCAGACCGAGGTGGTGGCGCGGCTCAGGGGCGACGCGGCCACGAGTGCGGTGAGGTGCGAGAACGTCGCGTCGCACTGTGCAGAGCTCCTCAAGGAACGCGACGCGGCGACTCGACGAGCCGAGGATGCGGAAAACGCCGCGCGTCGCGCGAGGGAGGAGGCCGGGGAGGCGTGGGGCAACCCCGCGGCGGCGCTCTCTCGCGCGGTCGCCGGCGATTTAGACGGCGGTTCAGATGCGGGGCGCGTTCCCGCGCTCCTCGCCGCGGCCGTGCGGGGGTCCCATCGCGGTCCGGACTCGTTCGAACTGACTGCAGGTCCCGAGGGGTTGAACCGCCGCGCCGAGACGGGGGACCCGGACGGTCCCGCGCGCATGTCCCCGTCGACGCCGAGCCCTGGGGAGGCGTCCCGGACCCCGCCGCCCGCGAAATGGATCCACTCCATCGGCGATGACGTCGCCGAGGAGCTCATCCACGCGTTGGCGAGGGAGGTTGCCGATTCGAGGGGGCGCGAGGAAGGTTTGAGGAAAGAGCTCGCGGAGGCGAGAGAAGCACGGAACGATGCCCGGAAGGCTCTGGTCAACGAGGTCCACAGGGTTCACGAGCTGGAGAGGCTCAGGGTGAACGATTTGCGCGAGCTGCACGCGGCGGAGCAGAATGCCAGGTCGGCGATGGTCACCGCGTGGTCGCTTCGAGACAGGCTGGCGACGGCGGCTGCACACGTGGAACGGTTTGAAGTTGACGCCGACGCAGCGAAGCGGGGCGCCGAGCTGGTTGAGACGCGCGAAGACGGCTGGTGGCCCGTCGCGCGCGAACACAAGGGCCCGGAACGGACGGTTGAAGCCATAGACGACGAGCCGAGGCCGGCGGAACGGGCGCTCGACATGCTGGCATCGGGAGGGGAAGCGACGACTGGTGAGGAGCACGCTCTCGGCACCTTCATCGACCCCGCGCTCGTGGAGGAAGCCCTCGAGGAACTCGCCGTGGAGGCTGCGATGTCGAGCCCGCACGGTAGCTCCCCGCTACTGAGCGACGCGCGACCCTGCACCCCGGACAGGGGCGAGGCGGACGATGTCGAGGAGGTTCCCCGCAGGTGGACGCCACCGCGCAAGCCGGGCCCGGTGTCAGAACTGATGACGGAGCCAAGCGCGTCAATCTTCGCGCCGTTCTGAGCCCGGCGCGCGTCGTCACATCCTTAATCTTACGTATTACCTTCGTAGCTTACAAGACGATCGTAGAAAGTCCATTCGAGTCTCATCACTGAGGTATGACGTTGCCCCAGCAGTCTTTCTTCAGCTTCAACCCAGTTCGGGTGCGGTTCTTCGCTCCGAGTATCTCGTTGCTCTCGAGCCCAGCCGGCCTGACATCATATGGTTCCCCACCGCCACCACTGTCCCTCGAGCTCCCCTTCGCTTTTGCACCCGCGCCAATGATTTTCCTTCCCTCGCGCCCCCTGTCCTCATACCACAGAGGGCCATAGTCTCCCACGGCGGGTTCGGAAGCTGGGGGCCGGAAGTACACCGGCGCCAATCCTGTGTCGCACCCCTCGGCTTGCTTGGTCTTCTCCGCACGAACACGCTCGGTTCGCGTCGGGGTGAACACTGAGATGTTGTCGACCACCGACAGATATAAATTGGACATCATCGCGTCCGCCTGAGAGACGATGACGGATCGTTGCGATTGAGCCGGGGGTCGTGGTTTCGGTGTTGAACATTGTGTCGGTCGCGGGTGTGTGGGCGCACCTTCCACTCGTCGGCGGTCCGCAGATTCACGGGTTTGATGGGGGTTTTGGCCGGAGGCCCCAACTCCTCGTAAGGAAAGCGCACGTACGACATCGTCATGTCTCACCGTGCCCCGGACCCTCGGGGGTTGGTGTCACGCACGTCTGAGAAAAGGTGACGCGGACTGGCGATTTCTGGGCGGGATATTTTCTTGGCACAGTTCGGCCCTCCCGCAGTTTGAAAGGCGCGGGACGGACGGGGTCACGGCCATGAAGGGTTCAAAGGGCAAACGGGGACGTGGCGGAATCGATTCAATGTGGAATATTTTGCTGATAACGACGTGGCTTTGCACAGCGCACATCGCGTTGGCGCTACTGGCCGCGTCCCTCTACTTCCTGCCCCAACCTTTGGCGGTGGGCACCCTCGCCAGCCTCGTCGCGCTCGTGTTGCTTCCGGTTCGGAGGCCGTTCCCGCGCTGGGGTATCGCAATCGCGCGCGCGATCACCTACGCCGCAATGGACTACTTCCCCATGTCACTAGAGTGGGAGGATCAGCCAAGTTTCGTCGAAGCGTCGGTCAAGGGCGTCCCATCCATCATCGGGTGTGAGCCCCACGGAGTGCTGCCCCTCTCCATCATAAGCTTCGCGGATTACTGCTACTACGGGGCCGAGACGCCGAGTATCGTGAAGGAGACAAGGGCGCTGGCCACCTCAACAATATTTTACATTCCTCTCCTGCGTCAACTGTGGAGTTGGCTCGGCATCGACCCCATATCTCGCGCTCACATGCGGGCGCTGCTGGAGCGCGGGCGGAGCGTGCTCATGATCCCGGGGGGCGTTGCCGAGTGTCTGCGCATGACGCCCAAGTGCGAGACCGTTTACCTTCGCAAACGGTTCGGGTTCGTGAAGATGGCGATACAGACCGGCGCGCAGCTGGTACCCGCGTATTCGTTCGGTCAGACGCGGACGTACTCTTACTGGAAGTTGGGTCCGCCGCTGTGCTCGGACGCGACGACGGCTCGGCTGGCCAAGATCATCGGCCTCGCGCCGATGGCATTCTGGGGCAGGTGTGGCAGCCCCATGCCCAGACAGGAGAAAATACACACAGTGGTGGGTAAGGCGATACCAGTAGAGAAGCGGGCGGACCCGACGAACGAGGATGTGGCTGCCAAGCTGGAGGAGTTCATAGGCGCCGTGAAGGACCTGTTCGAGCGTCATCGGGGGGAGAACGGGTACGGCGACGTGGAGCTCGTCGTGCTTTGAGACGAGTCAAGCTCTTTCCTCGCGGATACGAGTCGACGTGACTATTCATAGGTGTCTGGATTGACAACACGTCGTACGCGTGTGCAAGCCCCGCATGACTTTGCGAGCACCACCTTAGGCCAAAAAGGACCTTGAAAAATATCTCACCCGCCACGTCAAAAAGCGCGAAGCGACGGAAGGAACGGTTGGGGTTTTGTCATCAGTCCTCGCCGCCGACCCCTCCACTGTACCTGACGCGCCTACGCCCAGCGTAGACAGATCCACCAGGGAAAAGTCGTTTCATCACAGCTAAAACGAGCTGCCATCGCCTCCCTGTGTACGAGCAAGCGACAGCATGTCTGCCGCCGTCTGCCATCCAACCACCGCAATCGCGGGTCACCAATCGGCCGCCCGCATCGGTCGCTCTAGGCGTGCCGTTGCGCCCCTGCGCGCCCAGGCCCACGCCAACAAGCAGCGCCGCGTGCTCGTCGTCTACGCACTCACCGGTGGTCGCGCTGCCGTTGCGGCGTCAGGCGACAAGGTGAACGTCCTCGTCATCGGCAGCGGCGGGCGCGAGCACGCCCTGTGCTGGCGCCTCAAGCAGAGCCCCACTTGTGGCGAGCTCTTCTGCACGCCCGGCAACGCCGGCATCATCGTCGAGGACGGCGTTCAGGTCGTGGACGTCAAGGACTCCGACCACGCCGCCGTCATTAAATTCTGCAAGGACAACAATGTCGGCCTCGTCGTGGTCGGTCCCGAGGCGCCCCTCGTCGACGGCATCGCCGATGCCCTCATCGCTGCCGACATCCCGTGCTTCGGCCCGACCAAGGACGCTGCCAGGCTCGAGGGCTCCAAGGGTTTCCTCAAGGACCTCCTCAAGAAGTACAACATCCCCACCGCAAAGTACGAGCGCTTTACCGACCCCGAGGCGGCCAAGAAGTACATCCAGAAGGAGGGAGCGCCCATCGTCGTCAAAACGGACGGACTCGCCGCGGGCAAGGGCGTCATCGTCGCGATGAATGTCCAAACCGCTCTCGACGCCGTCGACGACATGATGGTGAACTCGGCGTTTGGCTCCGCGGGCGCCGAGATCGTCGTGGAGGATTTCCTCGACGGCGAGGAGGCGTCCTTCTTCGCGGTGGTCGATGGCGGTAAGGCGATCCCCCTGGTTGGCGCGCAGGACCACAAGCGCGTGGGCGAGGGTGACACTGGCCTCAACACCGGCGGCATGGGTGCCTACTCCCCCGCGCCCGTTCTCACCCCCGCCATAGAGGCGAAGGTGATGAAGGACATCATTCAGCCCACCGTCGACGGCATGGCGGCGGAGGGCTGCCCCTTCACCGGCGTCATTTTCGCTGGGCTCATGATCAAGGGCGATGATGTCAAGCTCCTCGAGCACAACGTCAGGTTCGGCGACCCTGAGTGCCAGTGCCTCATGGCGCGCATGAGGAGCGACCTCGTGGATCTGCTCCTTAAGGCGGCCAAGGGCGAGCTAGACAAGGTTGGCGAGCTCCAGTGGAGCGAGGATATGGCCATCAACGTCGTCGTTGCGGCCGACGGGTACCCGGGAAGCTACGCCAAGGGTGAGGTGATCGGGGGCCTCGACGCGGCCAACGCTATGGATGGCGTCAAGGTGTTCCACGCTGGTACCGCAATGAAGGATGGTAAGGTCACCAGCGCGGGTGGCCGCGTGCTCGGCGTGACCGCGACCGGTAAGAATATCACCGAGGCTGAGAAGAAGTCCTACGCCGCGGTGGACGTCATCGAATGGCCAGGCGGGTTCGTGCGCAGAGACATCGGGCACAGGGCAATTGCAAGGGAAAAGTAGCTTCGTCTTCGCTTGGGACTGTCTATGATCACTACATCTAGATCTAATCGTGTCTATTCTTCGCTCGGGGCGCGAGGCCCTTCACGGGATGCAGCCTCGCCTTTGCGGCCGCAAGCTTTAGGACGATGTCCTCCGCCTGTGCCTGCATCGCGGCGTCATCGTCGGTGTCGTCTGTTGGCGGCGCGGGCAGCTTGCCG
>MDTA01051689.1_pt1 | contig 10640 bp, 10 predicted proteins | sample 811151 | NCBI WGS metagenome assembly MDTA01 (sample SAMN05326648, study PRJNA326480) | marine metagenome | isolation source: seawater | place: Indian Ocean: South | collected 2010 | reverse complement strand
CAGCGGGGAAGTCGTTACGCCATTCGTGCAGGTCGGAACTTACCCGACAAGGAATTTCGCTACCTTAGGACCGTTATAGTTACGGCCGCCGTTTACCGGAGCTTCAATTCAGTGCTTGCACACCTCCTCTTAACTTTCCGGCACCGGGCAGGCGTCAGACCCTATACGTCATCAATTGATTTTGCAGAGTCCTGTGTTTTTGATAAACAGTCGCCACCCCCTGGCCTGTGCCACCCTCACCTGGTTGCCCAAATAAGGGTATCCCTTCTTCCGAAGTTACGGGATCAATTTGCCGAGTTCCTTCAACATCATTCGCTCATTCACCTACGTATGCTCTACGAATCCACCTGTGTCGGTTTCGGGTACGGTCATTGTGTCAGGGCTATTTCCTGGAAGTTCTTCGCTGCTTGCAAAATCCAATAATCACAAACAACTTACGACCTTCGTCACCACTGACAGGTCAAGGAATATTAACCTTGTTTCCATCGACTACGACTTTCGTCCTCGCCTTAGGGGCCGACTCACCCTGCGCGGATCATCCTTGCGCAGGAACCCTTGGATTTTCGGTGGGCATGGTTCTCACATGCCTTATTGTTACTTATGTCAGCATTCTCACTTCTGATACCTCCAGCAAACCTCGCGATTTGCCTTCAGCGGCTTACAGAACGCTCCGCTACCGCATCTTACGATGCCCACGTCTTCGGTACACTGTTTGAGCCCCGGTACATTTTCGGTGCAAGATGGCTTAACTAGACCAGTGAGCTATTACGCTTTCTTTAAAGGATGGCTGCTTCTAAGCCAACCTCCTGGCTGTCTTGGCCTTCTCACTTCCTTTTCCACTTAACAGTGATTTGGGGACCTTAGACGGTGGTCAGGGCTGTTTCCCTTTTGACCATGGACCTTAGCACCCATGGTCTGTCTGCCGAGATAAGCATGCTGGTATTCGGAGTTTGATTAGGTTTGGTAAGGATCGCTCCCCCCTAGCCTATTCAGTGCTCTACCCCCAGCAGCCATCTCTCGACGCACTACCTAAATAGTTTTCGCGGAGAACCAGCTATTTCCGAGTTTGATTGGCCTTTCACCCCTAGCCACAAGTCATCCCCGCATATTGCAACATGCGTGGGTTCGGTCCTCCATTACGTATTACCGCAACTTCAACCTGCTCATGGCTAGATCACCCGGTTTCGGGTCTCATCCAAGTAACTTAACGCTCTATTAAAACTTGCTTTCGCTACGCCTACACCTATCGGCTTAAGCTTGCTACTTAGACGAACTCGCTGACCCATTATACAAAAGGTACGCCGTCGCGCCTCAAGGACGCTTCGACTGCTTGTAGACATTCGGTTTCAGATTCTATTTCACTCCCTTGCTCAGGGTTCTTTTCACCTTTCCCTCACGGTACTTGTTCGCTATCGGTCATCAAGGAGTACTTAGGCTTGGAGGGTGGTCCCCCCATGTTCAGACAGGATTACACGTGTCCCGCCCTACTCGAAGATTAACTTAACATTTACCCTTACAGGACTATCACCTTCTTTGGTCAAGCTTTCCAGCTTGTTCTGGTTTTGTTAAATTAACCATAGGCCTGGTCCGCTTTCGTTCGCCACTACTCGCGGAGTCTCGGTTGATTTCTTTTCCTCTGGCTACTTAGATGTTTCAGTTCGCCAGGTTCGCCTCATGAACCTATGTATTCAGTTCAAGATACCACTAAAAGTGGTGGGTTTCCCCATTCGGACATTCACGGTTATAACGGTTATTCGCACCTTACCGTGACTTTTCGCAGCGTATCACGTCCTTCATCGCCTCTTGATGCCAAGGCATCCACCAAATGCCCTTCAATACTTATTCGCATTGTACACACATAGTGTGAAATCTTTTTCTACTTAAAAGATTTGGTTCCCTCTTTTTAACTTTTTCAATCAACAGTTTGAGATGAAATATCTCGTGTTGATGTATATAGCTACTCACCTTCCCCCTGTCAACACAATTAACCAACTTTTTTCATTAAAAAGTGAATTAATTTCAAAAGCCTGACTCCATATAAAAAAACTGCAGCCTTTGAGTATGGTCTCCAGGTCTTGATGACATAGGCGAGCTATCGATTTGCCAGACCAAAAAGCCCCGCAACACTCTCATCACTATTTATTAGGTAAGTTGTTTGAAGGGCTATCTCTAAAACTAACCTGAACTAAATATTTCGATTGCTTAAAAAAGCCTGTTGATAACAATCCCAAGCTTCCTGACTTGAGATGAATTTCACACTAAAATCTATATAAGCTTACGCAGCTCGGGAGCAAGCTCCCGAGATTTATACTGCGCGGGCTAAAATGCCGGCAAAGCCCTGATTAATCTTTCTAAGCCCTTGGTCACTTCTTCACCCTTCAACGGCTCTTCATCAAAGTCCCTATCTTGAGGCAACAAGTTAACAAGCTGTAAAATTTTTCCGTAGTCTAGAAAATTTTTTAATGCAAAGGCTATTTTTATGTATCCATTTTCATAGGTATGCAAGCTAGTTTCACCATTGTCATGGTGATCAAAGAGGGTGAAATTCTTAAATATTTGACTTTCAAACTTTCTAAAATCCACACATAGGTATTTAGATCCTACATCAGACGAACAAGACTCAAACAAAAAAGCCTCTTCTTTAACACCTTCTTCATACTCAACTGAACCATCAGATTTTAAAATTACCAAACCAGCATTTTCAGTGCTAAAATGTTTTCTAAGGTCATCCAGACTAAACTTCTTATATTTGTCGCCAATCTCATGCATGAAGTCTCTCCGCATTCTGCACTCTGCAGCTTGCTCTAGATCAGCATCCGAAGTTTGATATAAGGTTTCAATTTTACCTATATTTGAAGCAATAAATTGCTGAAGGTCTGTTGATCCAATTTCAACAGAACTCTCTTCTTCCTTTTTAATGTCTTGTTCAAAATCACTTGGAATTGAAAAAGCATCATTAGCTGGAAACTCATGAATCAAAACGAATGCAGCCATCAAAGCTCTTTGCTCTTCAACAGATTGACCTTTGATGCTTTCAACAAACAAAACAAATGACTCATCTAATTCAGCTTCTTCAGATAATTTGTTTATCAAGATCCCATGGATCAAATCATGCATAATCATATCGAAGGGTGAAGATATAATTCCACCGTGAACACTTCCTTCCCCGGGAGGCGTTAAGATAATCGGCATATATCCTTTTAACGACCACTGCAATAAAGGCTTAACCCCCAAATTCCCTTGCTCTTGCGTGAAAGCATGCATAGGCAATATGCGATTAAAACACTTAACATCCCCACAATCATACACACTTGACATATCAAGCCATATTCCATCGAGAGTATTTTTAAATCCTAATGCAGAATTTTTCCGTTGGATCTCATTAATGGAGGGAAATTCACTAGTTGGAGGTATTAACACATCCCAGGCATTGCAAAACCTCTCTTGAAGCTTTTGGAAAGTTGGGGAGACAACACTCTCAGGAGAAACAAGTGCTGCTAAATAAAAATGGAGAGCAGAGTACGCCCTTAAATCAAATTTTTGCCACTCACCCAAAATATCAATTTTTTCTTGGGCCCCAAGAATATTCTCTTTGTGCCCTGGATTAGCCTCCGCAAAACCCGTAATCATTGCAGTCGCGCTTTCCAGCAGCTCTTGTGAATGATCTTTATCTTGGCTTGCCTTCATTAAACGTTCAGCATCTCTGAATTTTTCCTCACCTGCATTAACCCAAGCTGGCACAGAATCCACAAGATCAGCTTCCTCTGCTGGTGGTGCCGCAAAAATAGAAAAAGAATACAATAGTAATGCCAAATAAATGTGTTTCTTCATAAAATTTTCCTTCATATCTACGCATCATATGTTAACTCAGCGTTAACAATTCAAGTAGTTTCGCAAAGAAAAAGAGAAATAAGAAGAAACCCCGGATTGGTGGAGGTGAACGGACTTGAACCGATGACCTCCTGCGTGCAAAGCAGGCGCTCTCCCAACTGAGCTACACCCCCAAACACGGGTATGGGCTTCTTATCACTGCCTGGATCTATTTGTCAACAGAATTTGGTGAATGAAGTGAGAAGTTCATTTAAATTTTGCGTATAACAATCTGGGCCGCCTTTGAACAGACTAGATCCAGCAACAATTCCTTTCGCCCCACTCTCAACGGCTTTCGGCGCTGTTTGGGGTGACATCGCCCCATCCACAACCACTTCTATTTCCGGCGCATGACTTAAAATTTCGAGTATTTTATTTAAAGCTTCAGGAACAAATTTCCCGCCGGCAAACCCTGGCTCTACAGCCATTACCAAAACAAAATCAATATGCATCAAAAATGGTGCTAATTTTTGAACTGATGTTGACGGATTTATGGCCAGTCCCACTTTCATTCTAAGACCCTTCACACGCCTAATCATCGCATCCAAATCAGCTTCCAGCTCAACATGAAAGCTTAATCGATCAGCCCCAGCCTCAGCAAAAGCCTCCAAAAAGAGTTGCGGATTGGCTACCATTAAATGAACATCAAACGTTTTTTTTGTATGGCTCCGCAAGCTTTTGACCAAACTTGGCCCCATAGTCAGATTTGGCACAAAATGCCCGTCCATTACATCTAAATGGTAACCGCTAATACTTAACTCTTCCCATCGGGCAATTTCATTTCCAAGCTGGGAAAAATCAGCACTTAATAAAGATGGATATATTTGAATCATCCTTTATACATACCACCAAGTTTACAGACAAGCCACGTCTAATGGTGGCGCATTTGGCACAGCTGGTGTTGGCAATAAAGTTTTTTCTAAAAGAAGGTCGGCCATATTGACACTAACAAGTCCGCTTTCCACTCTTAAATCAACAACACTTTTTGCAAAATCAACGATACCTTGCACCCAAAATGTTCGGCCCTTATGAGGACCTTTTTCTTTTCCCTCCCTTTCATCAGTGTATTGAAACAGACTTGGAGTAATTGTTACTTGTCGCACAACACAAAAAATATGATCAGGGCATTTTAATACAAGCGACTGATCCAATCTAAAAAAAGTTCCAGCAAATTCGACACGTGGGCAGGTCACAGAAACTGCACACGCTTCATAAGAAGATTTCGCAGAAAAACTATATGAGTCACGGGGATTTTTATATTCATCACAAGGAAGCGTTGATTGTACTTTGCTTTGCTCATCTCTTACATGACAATCAAAAAATAACTCACCCACTTTATAATCTTGCGGAAGTCTGCTTCTTGCTTCAAGCTGCAATAAGCCCTCAGAATTATATTTAATAGTTGAGCTATTGCTCGGCATATTTATGACAGGATCATAGATACGCCAATAAAACTTCTGTGGAGAACCAGATGATCCTGTAGTGGTCATTTCATGATGCGGCCCAAGATATAAAAATTCACATATTGCCGAATTTAAAGGGTCAATATCAGTTTCATTAAGAGTTATTTTGACACTCTTACTATAGCAAAAAGCAAACAGAATTAATAACGCTATAATGTAAAATTGAAGACGCATCCACATTCCTGAGACATCAATTGAATATTAATTGATAAATCTAAACATTGCTACAACAGTTATAAAACAGGAACAAATAAACCTTTTGTCTTAATGATGATATTGCAAGCAATAAAAACAATAATCAAAGCCTGAAAAAATTTTAATTATCTGTCAATTCTCTTTAAAAATGACTAAACCCCTTATTTTCTGCCTATTAGGACAAAAAGAATGATTGACAGCATTAAAGAGGCGCCATACCATTGATTTTGTGTTCAACCAATAAACATGAGGAAATAATGAATAAAAATGAACTAATCGCAGCAGTCGCTGAACAAGCAGGTTTAAGCAAAACAGATGGAACAAAAGCTGTTGATGCTTTTGTGGATGTTGTGACACACTCTTTAAAAAAAGGCGATGAAATCCGCTTGGTAGGTTTTGGGACCTTTGCAGTTACAGAACGTAAAGCTACAGAGGGCCGTAATCCACGTACGGGTGAAAAGATTAATATCCCAGCCTCAAAAGTACCTAAGTTCAAACCAGGTAAAGCGCTTAAAGAAGCTGTCTCTTAAAATTATCTCTTAAACTGAGATTGTAAAAAGGAGCGTTAAAGCTCCTTTTTTTGTAGATAACATGCATAAATTATCCATAGCTGTGCCTTTTTTCTTGATCCCAATCAATCCTATTGGTATAGCATCTATGTGTTCTGGGCGGTTAGCTCAGCGGTAGAGCGTCTCGTTTACACCGAGAGGGTCAGCGGTTCAAATCCGTTACCGCCCACCACATATATCTTTACCCTGGATCAAAACCATGGTAATGATCGCATCCACGGGGGTGTAGCTCAGTTGGTTAGAGCGCTGGCCTGTCACGCCAGAGGCCGCGGGTTCAAGTCCCGTCACTCCCGCCACTTTTAACTATGCCCATAATTTTACAGCCTATAGAATTCGCCAATCTTCTAACCAAGGAAAAGCTTTCTGTTCTTGGCATAGACTACGGGTCAAAAAATCTTGGCCTCGCCATTGCCTCTTCACCTACCTATGTCACAACCCCTCTCGACATCTTAAGGCGCAAAACACTCAAAAAAGACTTTCAGGCTCTGCAAGAGCTGCAAAAAGAAGTTTCTTTTCAAACTGTATTGATCGGTCTGCCACTAAACATGGATGGTTCTGAAGGCCCAATGGCACAAGCAACAAAACAATTCGGCTTTTATCTTAAAGATTATTGTGGGTGGCCCGTGTGTTTCTGGGATGAACGGCTCAGCTCTGTCGAAGCCCTTGAGAGAACGCAGCCAAAAAAACACGATAGAATTGACCATTTCGCTGCGCATATTATTCTTGAAAGCTATCTCCAACGACATTTAAGCAACAATCAATAATCCCCCTTCCTTCTTGCTCACAAACGCACGTTCCTCTATTATTAGCAATGGAGGCGACATGAACACATCTTCAACAAAACACTTGATTATCGGCCTGGTTGTTCTTATTGGCTTTACAGCCTTAATTGTAACAGCGCTCAAATTTATGAAAAAAAGCCAAGGAACTGAGCAAAAAACATATCTCATATATTTTCAGGAAACAGCTGGTGGTCTCTCGCCTGGAAGCCCCGTTAAGTTTAAAGGAATCACCATTGGCCAAGTTGACCAACTACAAATTGCTCAACAAAATCAGAACAAAGTCAGAGTCACCGTTAAGATTGTTGACTCTTTTTCTATAAAACAAGGAATGGTTGCAACACTGGAAGTTGCTGGAATAACTGGGGAATCACTTATTTCCATTCGCATTCAAAAGCCAGATACAGCTGATATTGTAGCACCTAAAGATAAACCCTACCCAGTCATTCCTTCCGAACCCTCTTCTTTGCAAAAACTTTTTCACTCAGCGCCAGAATTGTTAGATGATACCCAAAAACTTGTTACGCGTGTTAGTTCATTTCTTGATGATAAGACCCAAGCTGACTTTCAAGTAATGGTTCATAATATGCGCCAATTCTCTGAAGCTCTTAACAATAACAAAGAGCGGTTCAATCAAATCCTAGCCAATACCAATCAGACACTAGAAACCGTTAAAAAGACCAGTCAAAATATTGATAACGTTTTAAATAATGGCTTTACCGATTTAAGTCAGTCACTTATCCAACTCACACAAACGCTTTCAACACTTGATTCTTTCATTGAAGGGCTTAACCAGCGTATTAATCAACTTGTCCCAGATCAAAGAGGCACTTATGAAATGCAATCTTAAATCCACCATTTTTCTAGCAATCATATGCCTTTTGTTAAGCAGCTGTGTACAAGTTTTTCCTCCTGCTAAAAAAGTCGATACACTTTTAATTACTCCATTATCAATTAAAGAAGCGACTGCGCTCACCTCTTTACCAATTGTCTCATGGCAGCTAATTGTCTCGGAGCCTTCTTTAAATGCTTACTTAGATAAAAATTTAGTCATGGTTGAAGACCAATCAGGCATTGTGAAATATATGGCCAACGTTGAATGGCCGGAGGCATTACCTGACTTACTTAAATCCTTGGTTGTTGACAGCTTTATTGACAGTCAAAAAATTATGGGCGTTTCTGGTTTCCACAGCCACATTCAACCTAACTATTTACTTCAATTAGACGTTAATAAATGTCACATTCAAAAAACCGAAGATGGTTACATGACCACGCTCGAAGCCACAGCTTTCTTGATTGATTTCAAAACTCGTAAAACAGTTGCCGTTCAAACCTTCACGCATCAAGTTCCAATTGCAGATCAACACACCAAAACCGATATCAAGAAAGCTTTTGAGCAGCTACTGACTGAATTCATGCTCAAGCTAATTCCTTGGACTTTGAAAGCGCCAAATAAATTTATTTGATATTTGTAACAAAATTCATAAAATGGTTTGTATAACAACAACATATCAATTATGCGTGGCGGAAAAAGACAAGGCGCTGGCAGGCCCAAAGGACAAGGAAAGTATCAAGAACCAACTAAAGTTATCCGAATCCCCATTAGCCTAGAACAAAAAGTCAAAAGTTTTATTGAAACAGATACACATGAAGTTCCACTCTTCAGCACTCATGTCCAAGCTGGGTTCCCCTCGCCTGCTGATGATCACATAGACCAAAAACTCAATATTCACACCTTACTTATCAAGCATCCAGCTGCAACCTTATTTGTTAAAGTGGCCGGTGATTCAATGATAGATGCCCATATTTTTGAAGGTGATTTATTAGTGGTAGATCGTAGCCTTAACGCCAAACCCAATGATATTGTCATTGCTGTTCTAAATGGTGAGCTCACCGTAAAGCGTCTCATTAAAAAGCAGCAGAAGTTTTTTCTTAAACCAGAAAATCCTGCTTATCCATTGATAGAGCTAACCAGAGACAATGACTCATTAATTTGGGGCGTTGTTACCAGTGTGATACGCCAATTTATATGACTCAGGCATTTTACCTTCTTGTTGATTGCAATAACTTTTATGTTTCATGCGAACGGGTATTTAACCCACTCTATCGAAACAAACCCGTTATTATTTTATCAAATAACGATGGATGCGCTATTGCCCGCTCTCAAGAAGCCAAAGACCTCGGCATTAAAATGGGAGAGCCTTATTTCAAAATTTCCAAACTATGCCAGGCCCACAAAGTTCATGTGTTGTCGTCAAATTACGAACTTTATGGTGATATGTCTGAACGAGTTATGTCTGTTTTAAGGCAGTTTTCACCAAAATATGAAATCTACTCTATTGACGAAGCTTTTCTTAAAATTACTTCCTCCTCCCCACGAATAGAATTCGAAACATTTATTAAAAGCATTCGTCAACGTGTTTTACAATGGACAGGAATTCCTGTTTCCATAGGTGCAGGGCCAACCAAAACGCTTGCTAAAATTGCTAATTATTGGGCGAAAAAACAAAGTGGGATACTGGTTTTACAACAAAAGGATGAAATCAAATCTACCTTAGGCTCTCTTCCAGTTTCCGACATTTGGGGCGTAGGTCACCGACGTGCGCAAACATTGAAACGCCACAATATTCAAAGCGCACTAGATCTGCAGCGTGCGCCTATCAAGTTTATTCGCAAGATTTTTACAGTAACGGGTGAGAAACTAGCTCTCGAATTACGTGGTGTTCCCTGCTTAGATTTAGAAGCAGATACCGCTAAAAAACAAATCCAATACACACGCTCTTTTGGGCAGCCGATTACAACACTCAAACATATGCTAGAAGCACTCACAGACTACACCGCCCGGGCTGCCGAAAAATTACGCCAAGAAAAACTCCTAACCAATTGCATATCTTTTTACTTACGCACCTCTAAATGGGATAAAAACCCAGTTTATATCGAAGCTGTCTTACCCCTAGAACAAGCCACTGATGATACACGTGTACTGGTCAAAATGATCACACGCAAAGCCTTTACGATTTTCAAAGAAGGTCGAAACTATAAAAAGGCAGGGGTGCGCCTCATGGACCTCAAGTCGCCCTCAACAAGCAAAAACCTCTTCAAGCAAGCTGAGAATTCAACAGCTTTAATGAAAACCATAGACGCCATCAATCAAACGTTTGGTAAAAACACTTTATTATTAGCCAGTCAGTTAAATGATAAATCTTGGGCTATGACTTCTTCTAATCGCACCCCACGTTACACCACTTGCTGGGACGATCTAGTGCAAGTTTAAGAAACCTTCTATTAACTTTGCTTTCTATTCTTTTTACCAGGTTGCGGCGTCCTAACTTTTTCAAGAGAACTTTCATTCTTACTTTGCTTTTGCTTGGGCTCAGATAAATCTGATACAAATCTACGCCGACTTGTTGGAAAAAATCCTTTACCACAAGCAGCATTTTCATAGTTCATATAAGCTGTTTCAAACCGTCCATGTGCTGCATCCATTAACACATTTTCTTGTACTTGGTCCACATGATCAGGCCAATATGTGGCAATCTCGCGTTTATCTTTATTCCCACGTCGCCTTGACGGAACGAGGGCTAAAGTTTGAGAAAGAGGTAAACCCTCTACAGCAGAAGCATCGTCAGCCAAAAGGCTGATTTTTAAAACTTCACCATTAAATAAGGGGCTGGCCTAGATAAGGGAGCCATATTGTTGTTAATGAGTTAAAAGATACACCATTTTCTTAAGTGCTTCAATTGTTGCTTGGGAGAGCCATAATT
>MDTA01225885.1_pt1 | contig 10641 bp, 2 predicted proteins | sample 811151 | NCBI WGS metagenome assembly MDTA01 (sample SAMN05326648, study PRJNA326480) | marine metagenome | isolation source: seawater | place: Indian Ocean: South | collected 2010 | reverse complement strand
GTTCATATGATGAGAAATCTCGAGCTGGAAAGGCTCGGCTTAGCAGCTATGGCAGTGGGAATCTCCAGAAGGTGCTTATCTGCAATGAACAGCTATGCCAGCGAAAGGAAAGCGTTTGGAATGGAAATCAGGGATTTTGGTCAGATTCAGAGACACATTGCTGAATCATGGGCGGAATACAGGGCGATGAGGGCCTATGTGTATGACACTGCAAGACAAATCGACTTAGCCAAATCAGGGAACAGATTGGACTCGGATGGAGTCAAACTGTTTGCAACGACGATTGCAAAGAACATTGCAGACAGGGCAATTCAGGTCCTTGGAGGGTACGGATATGTCGGGGAGTACACTGTCGAGCGTCTGTGGAGGGACGCCAAATTATTGGAAATCGGCGGGGGCACCCTAGAGGGGCACCAGAAGAATATCGCTCGAGATCTAAGGGCAGACCATGACGCAATTGAGAGATAGTGGTAGTCCCGCCCGGATTCGAACCAGGGTCCCCAGGACCAAAACCTGAGATGATGGACCACTACACTACGGGACTCCAAGCTTGTGGCGCGTGGTATATGATTTGGACTTGACGGGCGAGAGTGTACTAGGCACGGGGCCGGCAGAATGAAAGAACCGCCTTCATACGATGTATCATGGCTCAACGTTCAGCTATGGTCCTAGTCTGCCTCATGTTGATGCAGACAACTTCTGCGTCAGTGGGGTTCGAGGAATATGCCGGGCACGTCGATGAGCGTACTGACCAAGAGAATCCAGATCCTTACTTACCTCCCTTCCAGGACGAGATTGAGCCCTGGGTCGATCCCTCGCTCATTGACGATTTGGAGAGAACCAACGGTAAATCCAGAGTAACTGTCATCACCAAGTCACTGCAGAATCTAGAGTACTGGCAATTGGAGAACGGGGCCCTCGAGGTGCAAGCGGAAGCGTCAAAGGGCGAGGTTTTGATACAGCAAGAAACCACTGATGGGGTAATCGATCACAGAACATTCTGGGTTTCTTCTCAGCTAGTTCAAAAAATCTCTGGAATAGAAGGAGTCATAGCGGTTATCGACGCACTGAAAGCACCTGAGCCTTATTCAATTGAGCCATTTCAAGAGCCCCCAGGTATTGATCCCAACACGATCAAGACTGGTGAAATTCACGGCGCGACAGAAGCATGGCAAAGCGGATACTCAGGCGACGGCCTCATTGTCGCAGTGGCAGATACTGGTGTGGATTTCGCGCACCCCGATTTGAATGGGACTCAGGCCAGGGTCACATTTGATGACTCTCCGTACAATGGTTGGCCACTGATGTTAGACCATAACAGCATGTACAACTGGATGGTCCATGGTGAGGCATACCCCGCCAGTTCTACATGGTACGCAGATACCTCAACAATCGATCAAGACAACAATTCAGACGGGTTACTGGATTTCTCGGGACTGAATATTTCTGGCATAAACATGTCTCTTTCCGGAGAGTATCACCTAGGAGAACACCCTGACTCAACGCTCAGGTCCAAGCAAGGGGGAGATGTGCCAATTCTAGTAGTCGATGACACGGCCTCAGGAGAATACAAGACTGTTTATGCTGATTTGGATAGGGACGGTGAGTTCGGAGATGAGGTCCCAATGCGTCCAGGGGAGGAGACATCTGGTCTCGATACCAATGGAGACGGCCTATGGGATGTTTCAGGCGGCCTTGTATACTGGGTCTCGGATGGAGCTTTAGGAGTGCCTTACGGAGACACATATGCTGCAAGGCACGGATATTCCGATAGAGTCGCAGGGCCAGGAAACCTCACTCTATTCATGCTCGAGTCTGGCACTCATGGTACACTCTGTGCAAGTGCTATTTCTGCGCAAGGGGTCGTGAGCGATGGCAAGGTTCTGGGAATGGCTCCGAATGCCACTATATCGGCAATTGGTAACCACTACTCAGGTGGGCACTCTCTGGATGCGTGGAGGTTCATAGCTGAAGGTTACGACGGATTGACTGATACTCCTGATCAACCTCATATAGGGTCTTTCTCATTCGGCTATTCCTCTGTTGATGAAGCAGGGGCAGATCCGTATTCTCTCTACCTAGACTGGCTAACAAGATTCTACAACAACAATACCTCGTACGCTGTGGCTATTGGAAACGGAGGGCATGGTTTTGGCACTACAAAGTCTCCAGGTGCATCGAATGGCGTTTTTTCCGTGGGGGCGTTCAGTAGCAGATCAAGCGGGACTTGGGGGCAGATCGCACCTTGGTCGAACAGGGGGCCAAACGCCCTGGGGAGGATGGATCCCGATGTGGTAGCCGTAGGATGGTCTGCAACGGGGGATATTCCGCTTAACACTAGGGATGATGCCAACTCAGCATGGAGGACGTGGGGAGGGACCAGTCTGGCCACACCTGTAGTGGCAGGCCTAATGGCATTGGTAGCAGAGGCTTGGCAGGACAATCTCGGGGATCACCCCTCCTCCCAGGAGTTTAGAGATCTTGTTATGTCAACTTCTGACGACAGAGGTTATGAACCTTTTACACAAGGAGGAGGGTGGTTCAATGCATCGACCGCAATACGGACATTGGATGGAAATAATGGGAGTTGGTGGGCCACCCCGTCTCACTGGAACAGTGGTTCATTTCAGGGCCAACACAGGGCAGCAAACCTGAATTTATTGAGGCCTGGTCAGACCCAGGTTACTGATATCGATTTTACGAACACCGGCCAATCCGAAATCAGCCTAAGTTTAGATGCGACTTCCTTCTCCCCACTTTCTCATGACATAAGAATATGGAATAGTACAGGAAACGGTACGGATGAAGGTGGGAACTCCACCTGGGATGGGCATCAAAGCAATAGGCCTGATTTACTAATTCCGATACACTTGGATGCGGATTCAAGCATCCAACTAAGCCCGGATACAAGACAATTTCGAGCTAGGGCCACGATTGAATACTCCCACTTCGATTTTAATCAGGATAGGAGCTCAGAGGAACGTGTCTTCCTTGAGATAATGAGATGGGAGGATGAGGATGAAGATGGCATATACGTTCAAGATTTAGACAATGACTCGATGGTCGACTCTGAAGACTGGACGGAGGAAAGTGAATTGAAAGAAGTAACATACTGGAGGTCTGATGGACCTAACGCAGAGGTTCGGATGGGCAATCCATTACAAGACCCAGGTGACGGGCTAATGTTGGCTGTTTGGAACTACAACGGCCAACTCTCGGATGAACCTGTGAGAATTGAGATCGACTGGACCTCGTTCGGCACTAACCCAGATGAGTGGATATCCGTTCCCTCAGAAGTAGTGCTACAGCCCAATCAAACTACTTCCGTACCCATGATCGTATCTGTGCCCCTAGACTCAGAGCCGGGTCTACATCAACATGGTTTGCTCATAAAATCCACTGATCTAGATTCAGATGGCTCTCCCCTAGAGTCCGACTCCAACAGAAGCTGGACCTTGCCGGTGGTAACAAATGTACCTTGGGTGGGCCCATTCTCAATTGACGCTAGGCCTATTGACGGAAACGTCACCAATCAGACTTTGTACTCAGAAGAGTGGATTTCTGGCGCCACTAGATGGGATTGGAGAGCCGAGAGCGGCGACTGGAGATTCCTATCGATCGAATGGCCAGACGAATGGGCCACTGGGGGAACAGCAATAATCGACGTGGATTGGGAAGACAACCCATACACGGACATAGATGTCATGTGGCTTTCGGAGACACCACACGGATATTCATCCGAAGACTCCACCCCGTATGGAAATTCAACGTTCTACATAGAGAAGAGGTCTGTGAACAACTATGCGGGCTCTGGATCTCATAACTGGGGAACATACACTGGGACTTCCCGCGAGGTTTTCACAGTTCCAGTGACCCCAGGAGTGCACCAGTTGGCATTGCACACAGCTCTGCACGGAGTGAGCTCAAATGATAATCCTCTGAATATTTCTGTAGGATATATCGCAGCTGAAAGATCAGGCTTTGAGAAAGTAGTCTCAGATTGGAACGAAGGAAGTGGCGTTGAGGCCGTTCATCTGGTATCAACAGTTCCACTTTCGATAGAGAATGTGACGTCATACGGGTGGTCCCAACCCATATTCCTCCCCAATGAGACCGCCCAGGATGATGGTAGGAACAAAATGTCAGCTTCTTGGTGGAGGAACATCACACTGAATAACTCCAAATCATTGTCGATAGAAATAGATGTAGCATCCGAAGACTCCCTTTCTGATGACTCCGATATCGATTTGTACCTCTTCAGGGACCAAAATGGTGATGGAGATTTCAGTAGCGATGAGGAGATCGCAAAGTCGATTTCATCTGATTCATCCGAGAAGATAGAGCAATCAGAACTATCTGATGGCCTTTACGGAATAGCCGTTCTTGGATACGATGTCCCTGGGGGAACGATGAACTTCCAGATAACAATCCAAGAGTTCGGAGGGGACGATTTGCGGATCACAAACCAAATCAGTCTGTCGAAATCTGAGATCAACTCAATATGGCCTGATGGGTCGATGGCTCTCGCAAATGAAGATCCAGCAGCTGCCGTACAGGTCAGTCTCGAATTCGACAGGCCGGAGTCTGCAGGCACCTGGCAAGGCTATGTGGAGATCGAGCTCAATGGCTCGATAAAATTCCAGGTTCCTTACGTGTATGAGCTACTGGAGCTTCCACCCGCGGTGAACTTCTCAAGTCCTGAAAACATGTCACATCACAACAGCTCGACTCCTATAGAGATCTACGCTATCGATACTGGGATAGGCTTCAAGTTAGACCAAGTCAAATGGTTACCGAGGGACAACAACACGATCATTCCCAACGCCACTTCAGTAAATGCTCTGGATACACAGGGGAACCATCACAATTTGACAACACTGTGGAATCATGGGAATCACTCCGCCATACAAGGAAATATAACACTCAGAGAAATCTGGATTAACTCATCATTGCCCCAGATCGAACAGTGGCATGACTACGTCCTATCAGTCACAGACCACTCGGGTTTCTCGACCCAAGCCTTCCTCTCGTTGTCATTTGATCGCACCGCCCCTGATGTAATGATAAGCCAGATTCCCGAAATAACCAGCAACCAGGTCATGACTTACAGGATATGGACAGAGCCCAGCGCCATCTTCACTCACTCCGGGAGTCTCGTAGAACTAGATGAGGAGGGATTCGCAGAACACTCATTCCTCCTTCAGGATGCGGAGGTCGGCTTCGACGATTCAACCGGCGTGCCCTACTATTTTGTCGAAGGCACCAGCATTTTCGAGGTCTCGGTTTCTGACGCCGCAGGAAACACTGTTTCCAGGCAATTCCAAGTTGTCTATGACCCGGAACCTCCAGGTGACGTGAAATTCGAAACTCTATACGATCAGGAAGGAAATCCATACCAGTCATCGCATTTAGTAGAGCCAGTTAACTTAACCAACGGAAACCTGGTCCTGAAGATACCCTCCGATACCATGGATTGGTGCCTCTCTATCGATTCCGTGTCTGATGATTATTCGACCCTAGAGTGCGGTAGCATGGTTTCACGACCAGCAGTTTTCAACACCTCAACAGGCCACCCAGAACCCGATGAGAAAGGAGGTGCACAGGAGAAATTCACAATCTCACTCCCACTAGAAACAACCGGACTCCCCGATGGCGAATATGGCATCAACCTGGAGTTGATGGACTGGACGAACAACTCTGCATCTCAATCATGGCTGATCCATATCGACAAAACCATTCCTTCAATTGATTGGGACCTAAGCATGGCGAACTCACTCACATTATTCGAACATAGACAGGATTTGTCATGGTCCTCCTCGGAGCCAGTTACTTTCGAATTCACCATGAATGGAGAGATTCTGACTAGTGGACTTTCCTCTTCAGGGACCTATTCATTCGAGATACCTAGGACTGGTAGCCATGAGTTGTGCCTATACGCGGTCGATGGGACATTGAACAGAAACAACAACAACCATGCATTGGACTGCAGATTCTTGTCACTGAATGAGTCGGTATATGACACCTTGGTACTGGCAAATTGGAACGGTGGAATAGTTCCCTACACGGAGGTAATGGCGACCGTACAGCTCGGTCCGGGCCAAGAAATAACCTGGTCAAGGCACGCATCAGAGGAAACGAACCTTCTGCTGCCAGAATCTGACGTGGAGACAATATCATTCCAATTGGAGGAGGGCGAGAATAGATTCTCACTACTCGTCGGGTCGCTTGATCAAATCGATATCTACGAACTTTCAGTGGTCAGAGATACAATTCCGCCAATTATAGACATCGAAGAAAGAACAAACCGCACGTCAACTCTCTCAAGAATCAGAGTCATAGAGGGAACTTGTGAAAGCGGCACGAACACGTTAGTATGGAGCGACGTTGACTCGGTATCTGTCATTTGTCCACCAAACGGCGCATTCTCAATACAGTTGGCGATTCTGAACACTCCGGGTAAACACACAATCAATGTTATATCGACGGATCACGCAAACAACGAGGCCAGCGCAGAAATAGAGGTATTGATGCAAAATTGGCCAGAATGGGCAATTGACGACGCTAGGAACATGGGTCCCATGCTAATCTGGTTCTCAATCGCCGGGTTGATGGTTCTCACTTCCACCGTCCTGGCAGTGAGGAGACTCTCCAGAGTCAGAATAGAAATGGATACTCCCGGATACGAAAATGAGATTGAGACAATTCTGGAGGACATTGGCCTACATTGACCAGTCTCCGTGGAGGGCTTCAATTAGGCAACTATAATCACCATCTCCCCCTCAGCAAACCATGGAAATACGGAGTTTAGCTGTCCTAGGGGCCGGTCAGATGGGTGCTGGTATCGCCCAGGTAGCTGCTTGCGCAGGATACTCGGTGGTGATGATTGACATTGAACAGGAGTACGTGGACAAGGGGCTATCAAGCATAGAAAAATCCCTTTTCAGGCTAGTCTCCAAGGGAAGAATGTCTGAAGATGAGGCTGAGGCGGCAATCAACCTAATTTCCACCTCGGTAAAAAGAGAGTCTGCATCTGATGCTGATCTCGTCATAGAGGCCATACCTGAAGTCCTGAAACTGAAGATTTCAGCATTTTCTGAATTGGACCGAATATGCAAGGAAACCGCCATACTAGCCACTAACACATCAAGCATATCAATTGACGAGATAGCGTCATCCACCAACCGCCCGGAGAGAGTAATTGGAATGCACTTCATGAATCCAGTCCCGATAATGAAACTAATCGAGATCATCAACGGAAGCCAGACCCTCCCAGAAGTCACTGGAGCTATCTTGGAGGTGTCGGAGAGAATGGGAAAAACCCCCCTTCAGTGTAACGACTCCCCGGGCTTCATTAGCAATCGCATTCTTTGCCCTATGCTAAACGAGGCAATCCTGGCACTCCAAGAGGGAGTCGCCGAACCTGAAGCTATCGATGGCATAATGAAACTGGGGATGAACCACCCAATAGGGCCTCTCGCACTCGCGGATTTAATCGGACTGGACACGGTTCTGCACATCATGAATGTACTAAGAGACGGCCTTGAGGACGAAAAATACGCTCCAGCGCAACTATTGGTATCTATGGTCTCTGAAGGAAATCTAGGCCGGAAATCGGGACGAGGCTTCTACGACTACTGATTTAAGGCTGAAAACTCCCCTTCACCCACGGTTTAAGTCTTTTAGCCCCTTCGAAGGTCTATGAGGAACACTAACAATATACCTCCGCTAGCCTCCAGACAGGCATCCGCCTCCTTTTTATTCTCTATCTTTCTGATCTCTCTGTTATCCGGGACAGTCCTTGCGAATGACGCCGGTTCTGGCTCGGACGCAGGTGATACCTCCTCAAATGCCCTCTACCTCCCAGCAAACAACTCGACGTATTATGGTAATCTCACCGTTGGATCAGACACTAACGACTTCTATGCGATAAACATGTCATTCGGAACTGGTATAGCAGCAAGAATAAACATACCCGCAAACGCAGATTTTGACCTCATCCTACAATCTTCAGGAGGGGCGCAAATCGACTCAAGCACGAATGGGCAGGGGCAGACTGACAGCGTTACCTCAAACGGTACCAACGTCGGCGGGACCACTGTTTATCTCTGGGTGGACCAATACCAAGGATCGGGCCAATACACACTGCAAATTGAGATTTTCTCTACCGGAAACGGCTCAGTTGGTGTGGGCGATGACGCTGGTAGCGGACAGGATGCAGGGGGGGCGATGCAAAACTCCCTTTCCTTGTCAACCCTGAACCTAACTTGGACGAACAACTCGACTTCCTTCCAAGGAAATCTGTCCTCATCAAACGATGACGACTGGTACTCCCTGAACGTGACACAAGGATACGGCCTGTACGTGGAGATGTACGTCGACTCCGGTAACGACTTTGACATGTGGCTTTATGACTCCAATGGAACCGAGATAGACAGGGCTTACACAACTAGCAACCCTGAGACAATGGGTAGTAATGGAACAGATATTGGGGGCTCAACGGTCTATATAGTCATCAAAGACTATCCGGCAGCGGCCTCATACGGTTCCTACAATGTTACAATCCGTCTTTTCTCGATTGCGGGAAACCCCCTCTACTCACAAAACGACGCTAACTCCGGGGGAGATGCGGGCAATGACCTCGGAAATGCCACTAATCTGTCTATTCCACAGAGCACCAACAGCACAACCTCGTTCTCAGGCTGGAAATCCTCAAGCGACGACAATAATGATTGGTACTTATTCGAAGTTCCAACTGATTATGGCGTGGAGATCAATATGTCGTCAACCAATGTCACTGGATACTTACTGATTTATTGGGGGTCCAATAGTAGCTTGATAGACTACTCGATAAACAACAATGGCGCAGAGTATGTCTCTTCCACCGGCCCGGAGGTTAGTGGCGAAGCCGTTTTGATGCGAGCGATTGCCGCCTCAGGTTTCGGTTTCTACAACTTCACAATTAATGTCTTCACGCTGGACACCGACAACGATGGCTGGGAAGACACAACCGAGGTACAATGCGGAACAGATCCCGAGGACTACAACTCAACACCCTCAGACTTTGACTCCGATGGAATCTGCGATACGATGGATCCGGACGACGACAACGATGGCACAGACGATGTTGATGATGACTTCCCTCAAGACGCCAGTGAGAACACAGATACCGACAATGACGGAGTCGGTAATAACGCCGACAATGATGACGATGGGGATGGATGGGACGACTCCGAGGAGGCCGACTGCAATACGAACCCCCTGGATTACAACAGCCAGCCATCCGACACGGACTCCGATGAACTCTGCAACGAACTTGACGAAGATGATGATGGCGACGGATATCTAGACTTAGATGACGACTTCCCTCTCGACGACTCTGAGTGGCTGGACACGGACAATGATGGAATCGGTAACAACGAAGATACCAATGACGATAGCGATGGTTTTTCCGACGCGGACGAGATCCTTTGTGGTTCAGATCCTCTATCATACGCATCCGTGCCCGTTGATACAGACACAGACGGTATCTGCGACATCGTGGATACGGATGACGATGGTGACGGATTCGCAGACGATATTGACGAATTCCCGAACAATCCACAGGAATGGATCGATACTGACTCTGACGGCCAGGGTGACAACTCCGACTTCGACGACGACAACGACGGTGTCTTGGATGAATTCGACGCTTTTGACACAGACCCAAGCGAGCAGTATGACTTCGATGGCGATGGCCTTGGGGACAACTACGACACCGACGATGACAACGATGGTTGGTCAGACTCGGACGAAACAACCTGCCTTTCGGATTCGCAGGACAGCGAAAGCAACCCAGCCGACTGGGACTCAGACCAAGTCTGTGACGTCATGGATGAGGATGACGATGGAGATGGATACCCAGACATTGATGATGCCTTTCAATTCGACGTGGATGAGTGGGTCGACACAGACTCAGACGGAATTGGAAATAATGAGGACACGGATGACGACGGAGACTCATGGGAAGACGCGTTAGAACCCAATTGTGGTGCTGACCCACTCGATGTCACATCAACGCCCATCGACACGGACTCAGACGGGACTTGTGACTATCTCGACCCAGACGACGACAATGATGGAACAATGGACGCTGATGACGACTTCCCTGTCAATCCAGACGAACAAACCGATACCGATGGGGACGGCATCGGAAATAACGAGGATAACGACGACGATGGCGATAATTGGACCGATGATGCAGAGTCCCTGTGCGATACTTCCCCCCTATCCGACACATCAACCCCCGTTGATACAGATGGCGATGCTACCTGCGACAAACTGGACTTGGATGATGATGGCGACGGCGTCCCAGACAGCGGGGACAAGTTCCCCCTAGACAGCTTGGAGTGGGAAGACCTCAACAATGACGGTTTAGGAGACAATGGAAACCCACTCTCCATCGTAGACAAAATGAAGCTAAACCCTGGAATCTCAGTGTTAGCAGTCATCGCGGTTCTAGCATCTGTCGGAGCGGGGATATATGCGAATATGTCTAGGAATGGAAGTGCGATGGCGTCCAATCAGAAAACCGCCAAGGGCAGATCCGAGAGTGGCGATACCGCCAACATGGAACAAAGTCAAGAGACAGCTCCACCTGTCCCC
>MDTA01152208.1_pt1 | contig 10641 bp, 11 predicted proteins | sample 811151 | NCBI WGS metagenome assembly MDTA01 (sample SAMN05326648, study PRJNA326480) | marine metagenome | isolation source: seawater | place: Indian Ocean: South | collected 2010 | reverse complement strand
CATCACCGTATTTTGGCTGATTTGCTCATGGGTATTGAGCAGGGCAGGAAAGATCGCATCTGTGTGAACATTCCACCGCGCCACGGCAAGTCCCAACTTGTCTCTATTTTCTTCCCAGCGTGGTTTTTAGGGCGAAATCCGAACAAAAAAGTGATGATGGTGTCCCATACCACTGACTTGGCGGTAGATTTTGGTAGAAAAGTGCGGAATCTCATCTCTACAGAGGCGTATCAGGCCATTTTTCCCACCGTACAGCTTGCAAGTGACTCAAAATCAGCCGGTAGGTGGAACACGAACACAGGTGGCGAGTATTATGCGTGTGGTATTGGCTCTGCTCTTGCTGGTCGTGGCGCTGATTTACTCTTGGTAGACGACCCGCACTCGGAACAAGACGTAATTAACGGTAATTTTGCTGTTTTCGAGAAAGCGTACGAGTGGTTTACGTTTGGAGCGCGTACTCGTCTGATGCCGGGGGGTCGTGTAGCCATAATTCAGACCCGATGGCACATGGATGACCTAACAGGGCGTGTTACACGCGATATGGTGCAGAACGACAAGGCAGACGAGTACGAGGTAGTCGAGTTTCCTGCTGTATTAGAGATAGAGGACGAAGAAACAGACGACATTGTAGAAAAACCACTATGGCCTGAGTTCTTTGACCTAGAAGCGTTGATGCGAACTAAGGCATCTATGCCCGCATTCCAGTGGAACGCACAGTATCAACAGACACCTACCGCAGAAGAAGCCGCGCTGGTCAAACGCGAGTGGTGGCAGATGTGGGATCAGGAACAGCCTCCGAGTTGTGAGTACATTATTATGTCGCTGGACGCAGCGGCAGAGAAACACAACCGCGCTGACTACACGGCGCTGACTACGTGGGGCGTATTCCTGTATGAAGAGACAGGTAACTACAATATTATTCTGTTGAACAGTATAAAGAAGCGCATGGAGTTCCCAGAGCTAAAAGACATGGCGATGGAAGAGTATTCCGAGTGGGAGCCTGATGCGTTCATTGTGGAGAAGAAGTCATCTGGCACGGCGTTGTATCAAGAGATGAGGCGCATGGGGCTACCAGTTTCAGAGTATACGCCTCACAGAGGATCAGGTGATAAACTTGCACGTCTTAACTCAGTATCTGATATTGTCGCGTCTGGTTTGGTGTGGGTTCCTCCTACACGGTGGGCAGAAGAGGTAGTTGAGGAGATTGCTGGGTTTCCGTTTATGAGCCATGATGACTTGGTTGACTCAACAGTCATGGCACTCATGCGGTTCAGGCAAGGTGGGTTTATCAGGCTACCAACAGACGAGCCGGAAGAAACACGGTACTTCAAACGGCGCGGAAGCGGGTTCTACTAGAGACAGATTATGGCTATAGAAAAAGGTTTGTACGCAGCGCCTCAAGGCATAGAAGCAGAGGAAGCACCAGATTTAGAGATTGAGATTGTCGATCCTGAAATGGTGACGATGAGTGACGGTAGTGTAGAAATCACCATCATCCCTGACGCAGAACCCACAGACATGTTGCCGTTTGACGCAAACTTAGCTGAAGCATTAGAGGACGGCGTTCTCGCTGAAATGGCTGATGAACTGATTGGTTCAATAGAAGCAGACATGAGTAGCCGCAAAGAGTGGGCGGATACATTTGTTCGTGGGTTGGACGTACTAGGTTTTAGGTACGAAGAGCGTAGCGAACCATGGGAAGGTGCATGTGGTGTGTACTCCACAGTGCTTGCCGAAGCAGCCATACGCTTCCAAGCAGAAACCATGTCCGAGACATTCCCCGCCGCTGGCCCTGTCAAGGTAAAGGTGCTGGGCGAAGAAACTAAAGATAAGGAAGAGGCCGCAGAAAGAGTCAAGGCGGACATGAACTATGAGCTTACTGAGCACATGGTGGAGTACCGGCCCGAGCACGAGCGCCTTCTATACAATCTAGGTTTGGCAGGCAGTGCGTTTAAGAAGGTGTACTACGACCTGAACTTGGGGCGGCAGGTTGCCATGTTCATACCAGCAGAAGATGTGGTAGTACCTTATGGTGCTTCACACATAGAAACTGCTGAACGTGTGACACACGTCATGCGTAAGACAAAGAACGAGTTGAAGAAGCTACAGGTGGCTGGGTTTTATAGGGACGTAGATCTAGGCGACCCCACTCCCTACCACTCTGATATAGAAGAACGTAAAGCCGAAGAAGGTGGGTACTCACTAACAGACGATGATCGCTTTGCGCTGTACGAGGTGCACGCAGACTTAATAATAGAAGGTGTTGACGACTCGGAGGATGGCATAGCCAAGCCCTACGTGGTGACACTAGAGCGCGGCAACTCTGAAGTTTTATCTATTCGTCGCAACTGGAACCCTGATGATCCATTGATGCTGAAGCGCCAGCATTTTGTGCACTATGTGTATGTACCGGGATTTGGCTTCTATGGGCTAGGTCTCATACATATAATAGGGGGGTACGCTAAAGCTGGAACGTCGCTCATACGACAACTGGTGGACGCTGGCACACTGGCTAATCTTCCGGGGGGTTTGAAATCCCGTGGGTTGCGTATCAAGGGTGACGATACGCCGATTGAACCCGGAGAGTTCAAAGATGTAGATGTGCCGTCTGGCAGCATCAAAGACAATATAATGACGCTCCCTTATAAGGAGCCAAGCCAAACACTTCTAGCCCTGCTTAACCAGATAACAAAAGAAGGTCAGCGCCTTGGGGCAATCAGCGATATGAATATCTCTGATATGTCCGCGAATGCTCCGGTGGGTACTACACTGGCGTTGCTAGAAAGAACTCTCAAGCCAATGGCAGCAGTGCAGGCTCGCGTGCACTATGCCATGAAGCAAGAGTTTAAGATGCTCAAGATCTTGATGGCAGAGTACGCACCCATGGAATATGGGTATCAGCCACACAGAGGTGAGGTATCGGCAAAACAAGCGGATTACATGTTAGTAGATGTAATACCTGTTAGTGATCCGAATAGTTCCACGATGGCGCAGCGTGTCGTACAATATCAAGCAGTAATACAACTAGCACAATCCGCGCCACAGATATACAATCTGCCGCAATTACACAGGCAGATGATTGAGGTGTTGGGCATAAAGAACGCTGACAAGCTAGTGCCCACAAAAGATGACGCTAAACCTACTGACCCAGTTAGTGAAAATATGGACGCATTGGTTGGCAAACCACTCAAAGCATTTATATACCAAGATCACGATGCTCATATCGCAACGCACCAAGCGTTCATGCAAGACCCAGTAATCATGCAGATGATCGGGCAGAACCCACAGGCGAAACCAATCATGGCTGCGCTGCAAGCACACATTGCAGAGCACCTTGGCTTCAAGTACCGCAAAGAGGTCGAAGAGAAATTGGGTGCACCGTTACCGCCGCCGAACGAAGAGTTGCCTGAGCAGGTTGAAGTTAATCTTGCTAGGTTGGTAGCTGACGCAGGTAAGCAACTTACACAGCAGAACCAACAGCGGATGGCACAACAGCAGGCACAGCAGAAGGCGCAAGACCCTGTGGTGCAGATGCAGCAGGCAGAGCTACAGATAAAACAGCAAGAAGTGCAGCGTAAGGCAGCTAAAGATCAAATGGATCTGGAAGTTAAAAAAGCAGAGCTAGAGCTAAAAGCGCGTGACCAGATGCAAGATGCACAGGTAGACCAAGCAGAACTTACACTCAAAGAACAAGAGCTGATACTAGAAGCTAAAAAAGACGGTATAAAGATGGCTGCTGAACGTCGCAAAAACAACGCAAAAGCAGACACTGATATGCTCAAAGCTATGAAAGACTCAACACCTAGAGACCAATAGTGGCAAAGACTGTTTTTGATGTGTTGAGAGAGAAAATTGAAGCGGACAAGAACGCCGCGTTACAACATCTTGCAGGTGGGGGAGCTAAAGACTTCGCCATGTACAAGGAGGCTACAGGTTTAATTCGGGGTCTCGAAACCTGTTTGGGCCATATAGAAGACCTCTCGCGCAATTTGGAATACGAAGATGACTGAACCGCTTGTTGCTCCTGAAGAGCTAGAAACACAGCTACCCGTGCCCGTGGGGTACAGAATACTTGTGGCTATGCCGCAGGTAGAAGAAACCTTCGACGGCACTAACCTATTAAAGACAGATACCACTAAAAGTCACGAGACAGTAATGTCTATCATCGGACTTGTGTTGGATATGGGCGCACAAGCCTATTCTGACGAAGATAGGTTTCCTACCGGCCCGTGGTGTAAGCAAGGGGACTACGTAATGTTCCGTGCTAACAGCGGTACAAGGTTTAAGGTTGATGGCGTAGAGTATCGTTTAATGAATGATGACTCTATTGAAGCTGTTGTAGCAGACCCTCGTGGTGTAACGAGAGCATAGGAGTAAGCATGGCGTTTCAAAAAGTAGAGTTTACGTTTCCAGAAGACGAAAACGACATAGAAGTAGAGGGCACAGATGCGGTTGAAATCGACTTGTCCGGCTCCAAGACCGCTGACGAGTATGCAGATACTCCGGCTGAACCTGAAACAGAGGTTAAAAACGAAGTTGACGACTTTGAAATTGAAGTTATCAACGATGTTCCAGAGGCTGACCGTAACCGCACGCCATCTGAACCACCGGCTGACATCACAGACGAAGAGTTGGACAGCTATTCTGAAAAAGTTAAAAACCGGATAAAACATTTTAGTAAAGGCTATCACGACCAGCGCCGAGCAAAAGAAGCAGCAGAACGCGAACGAGTAGAGCTTGAACGCCTTACGCAAAAACTCCTTGACGAAAATAAAGAGTTGAAGGGTAACGTAACCAAAAATCAAGAAGCGTTACTAGAGCAAGCTAAGAAAAACGCTGCGATTGAGATGGAAAGCGCCAAACGCTCTTATAAGAATGCGTACGATGAAGGTGACTCAGAAGCGTTACTAGAAGCACAAGATAAGCTGACATCTGCAAAAATAAAAACAGATAAGCTGAATAACTTTCAAATACCTGCTTTACAAGAAGAAGAGACTGCGGTACAAGAACCGCAAGATGTAGAGACAAGTGTACCTCGTGACCCTAATGCAGAAGCATGGGTAGCCAAGAATCCTTGGTTCAACGAAGATCCAGAAATGCGTAGCTTTGCTTACGGGGTACATGAGAAGCTGATTCAACAAGGAGTTAGCCCTCAAGACGATACATACTATGAGCGTATTGACGCTCGTATGCGACAAGTCTTCCCAGATTATTTTGGGGAGCAAATTAAGGATTCTGAGCCTAAGCGAAGACCTAATGTGGTTGCACCCGCTACGCGGAGCACCGTACCTAAAAAGGTACAATTATCGCAAACACAGGTGGCTCTAGCTAAAAGGTTAGGTGTCCCGTTAGAAGAATACGCCAAACAGGTTGCACTTGAAATGAGGAAAGCGTAATGGCTGAGAACCGAATAAAGCGTGATAAAGAAACTCGTGAAACTAAGTCTCGTAAAAGAGCTTGGCAGCGACCCGAGGTACTACCCTCACCTGACCCAGAACCGGGTTATGCACACCGCTACGTAAGAGTTTCCATGCAGGGTCAAACAGACGCCACAAATGTTTCCTCTAAATTGCGTGAAGGTTGGGAACCCGTAAGAGCCGAAGACCACCCTGAAATAACTATGGCTACTGTTGAAAGCGAAAAATTTGCTGACAACGTAGTTATCGGAGGGCTGATGCTTTGCAAAGCTCCCGAAGAGTTAGTTGAAGAGCGGACGGAGCACTACGAGCAGCAGACAGCATCTCAAATGCTATCAGTAGATAACAACCTCATGCGAGAAAACGACCCACGTATGCCTTTGTTTAACGATAGGAAAACAAAAGTTACGTTTGGGAACGGAACTTAATTTATTTAGGAGCTTATAATGGCTTATCCTACTGTCGATGCCCCCTATGGGCTAAAGCCAGTGAAGCTGTTAAGCGGTGTTCCGTATGTTGGTACTGTTCGTCACTACTCTATTGCGAGTGGTTACGCCACAGACATCTTCTACGGCGATGCTGTTAAACTGGTAACTGGCGGCACTGTCGAGCGTGATACGTTCGATGCTGCTATGACTCCTATTGGAGTCTTTATGGGTGTTTCTTACACCGACCCCGGTACGTCACAAAAGACTTTCCGACAATACTACCCTGCTAGTACAGCGGCTTCTGACATTGTAGCGTATGTGTGCGATGCCACTGATGTATTGTTCAAAGTCGCTGTTGTGTCGTCTGGCACTACTATTGGTGATCTAGCTATCACTGACATTGGTGCTAACGTGGCTGGTGTTAACAATTCTGGAAGCACCACAACTGGCAACTCTAAAAGTGCTATATCAGACACTTCTGCCACCACTAACAGTCTTCCTTTCCGCATCGTAGAGTTGGTTGAAGAAACCAAGAACTCTTCTGGTGGGTTCACGGAAGCACTTGTTAAGTGGAACGCAGGTCATGCGTTTGATAACACTACTGGTATTTAAGGAGTAAAGTAAAATGGCTATCTCAAGAGCGCAATTACTTAAAGAACTCCTACCCGGACTGAACGCTTTGTTTGGAATGGAGTATGCTAAGTATGGTGAAGAGCACAAAGAAATCTTTGAATCAGAGACTTCTGACCGCTCATTTGAAGAAGAAACCAAGTTGTCTGGTTTCTCCGCTGCTCCCGTCAAGGACGAAGGTGCGGCGATTGAGTATGACAACGCACAAGAAGCGTTTACCGCAAGGTATACGCACGAGACAGTGGCGATGGGTTTCTCTATCACCGAGGAAGCTATCGAAGATAATCTCTATGATTCTCTTTCTTCGCGTTATACGAAGGCGTTGGCTCGCGCTATGGCTTACACCAAGCAGGTGAAAGCGGCAGCGATTCTTAACAATGCGTTTGCATCAGGCACAACTTACGGAGATGGTGTATCTCTGTGTAACACGGCCCACCCGCTAGTTTCTGGCGGCACCAACTCAAACCGACTGACTGTTGCGGCAGACCTGAATGAGACCTCACTTGAGGCTTCTGTAATTCAGATTGCTGGTTGGACGGATGAGCGTGGTCTGTTGATCGCAGCACGTCCTCGTAAGCTGATTATTCCACCAGCCCTACAGTTTGTAGCAACTCGTGTGCTAGAGACAGAAGGCCGCGTGGGTACAGCCGACAATGACCTGAACGCGATTCGTAACAACGGGGCTATCCCTGAAGGTTACGCAATCAATCACTATCTGACAGATACTGATGCGTTCTTCTTGACGACTGACATACCAAATGGCTTGAAGCACTTTGTTCGTGCACCGATGGCTACATCTATGGATGCAGACTTCGATACGGGCAACTCGCGCTATAAAGCCCGCGAGCGATATAGTTTTGGCGTGTCCGACCCCCTTGGGGTTTTCGGTTCACCCGGAGCGTAAAACGCTGCATAAGAAGAGGGGCACTTGTTGCCCCTTTTCTTTTTGTGCTGTATAAGTATTTCATCCCTGACAGATACATCCCGTATCTGACACTAGCCACGACAGGAGATCACAATGGCTAATACGACGTTTAACGGCCCCGTCCGATCTGAAAACGGGTTTAAGGTTGTTTCAAAGAACGCAAGCACTGGTGCGCTAACCGATGTAGTAGATATTGCTTCTACTGGCATTGTTACGAACAAATATGTAAAGCATGTGGGTTTTGCTACAGGTGTGACTGTTAACACCACAGCGGGTGACAGCCCAACTATCGGTGAGTTTACCCAACCAGCGAATACTATTATCACAGACATCAAAATCTTCTGTGTCACGGCACCTGTCATAGGCACAGGTGATATTGGCTATGAGGTTGGTACTTCTAGCTCCGGCGAACAGATTGTCGCGGGAGTGACTGATGAGATTTTAGATGGTGGTACTACGGTTGTAGTGGGCAACGTGACAACCACTTCTTTGGTTTTACAAACTCAAAGTGGCACAACGGCACCCGCTTCTGTGCAATACACGTCAGCAGAAAGAACTATCTTCTGCAACATTACAAACACCGTTGACGCAACGACTGCTGGTTCTTTTACGTTCATCATTGAGTACGTACAAGTAGCGTAATAGGAGGCAATCATGGCTGATGCTGTAACCTCACAGACTCTGATTGATGGCCCAACGCACGCAGTGATGAAGTTCACTAATCTGTCAGATGGCACAGGTGAATCTGCTGTTACTAAAGTTGACGTTAGTGCCTTACAAAACGATCAATATGGCATAGCGTGCACTGGAGTCACTATAGAGCGTATCTGGTGGCAGTGTATCGGCATGAAAGTGCAGATACTGTTTGACGCTAGCACTGACCAGTTCTGTATTGAGTTAGGTGAAAACCAGAGCGGTAATCACGACTACACCATATTTGGTGGGCTAACCAACAACGCAGGGTCTGGTAAAACAGGTGACATTAACTTCACTACGGTAGGGCACACTAGCGCAGATACATACACAATTATTTTGTATATGCGTAAGAAGTTCTAGTAGTGCGTAGCTACTACAAGAAAGCATCGCCATGCCCCTCGTTCAAAAGGGGTGGTATGGCGGGCATGTCTGTAAAGAGCGGGGACAAGCGACCCACTAAGTCTGGTGCTGGCATGACAGCGAAAGGCGTTGCTAAGTACAGACGGCAAAACCCCGGTAGTAAGCTACAAACCGCAGTGACAGAGAAGAAGCCCACAGGCAAACGTGCAGCGCGTAGAAAATCGTTCTGTGCACGTTCTGCGGGGCAAATGAAAAAATTTCCAAAAGCAGCCAAAGATCCTAACTCAAGGTTAAGGCAGGCAAGGAAGAGATGGAGGTGTTAGTTGGCGTACTTGCAAAGCAATGTACCGTATTTCAAATGCTGGGTAAGGAAAGAATATACCCATAACCACGAGAAGTATCATGGCGAGTTTATCCACGCTATGGCGATTGCAGTAACAACGATGCCAACTAGGTGTTTGAGTTTTCAGGTAATTTTTACTGGGGCTGAAACATACGACGAAGAAGACGAACCCAATGTGCATGGAGGTGCAATGTGGGCACGGATGCCGATTACAGCGTTGGTAGGAGACACCCCTTTCGAGGAGTGGCCCGAGCCTATGCCTGTATGGGCAGCACAGCCTTGGGATTGCAGTTCAAGGGATCACGCTGTGTACGTGCTTGATAGAGCTACACCATGTCCTTGGCTGGCAAAGATAGACGGAGAAATGTACCCCGCGAAATATATGTTCACGGTGGACTATACAAACAACGAGATTGCTGATGATCCTGCACAACATAAGCAGAGTCATGTGATGGAGTTACTGGATGCTGGTGAGTGGACAGGTAACATTGTAGCTCTACCAAATAATAGGGTGCGGGTGACACATCCCGCTTGGTTTGAAACGGGAGAGGGTGCACCTGACTTTAAGCCTTCTCAACACATTCACTACAGCAAGTCCGATTTGGACTACACGCTCGACGTGAATCAAGTGTTCGATAATTTATACGCGGAGCAAGACGATGACTAGAAGACGCATGAGTTTTGGTAGGACAGTCAAAGATCAGCCTATCAAAAGAGCTACCCGTCGTGGTAGAGGGCCGGGGCGCACACAACAGACTCGTGTGGACGACATGAAAACCGTGCAAGATGCTAGAAAACCACAGGGCGTAACGTCACCTATAAAAGACGCTGCAAAGGCCACTGTGCCACCTACAACTTCTAGTGTAGCGGCACCGGAGAGAACTCCCACAAATGTTACAAAAGGCGCAACTGCACCTACACCAACACCGAAAGTTCCTGTCGTAGCCAATAAACCAGAGTTGACTGAAAAACCAAAAGTAACTGGAGCTGGAGGTAGGAATGTAAGTCGTGAAGGGCCATCAGGCACACGAACGCGGGCCAATGTTACAAAAGAACAGCTACAAAAAACTGGTCTGTCGTTACGTGCCTATCTGAACTTTATGGACGAAAAGAACAGACGACCCAGATCTAAAGCCGATTCAGAAGCCGCTAAAAAACTTACAGCGGCGTTTGATGCAAAAAAAGCTAAGAAAACGTCCGAAAAAACTAAAGATACTCCTAGAGCAAACATGACGCTTGCTCGTAAGACAGGCACCACACCTAAGAAAATGATGGGTGGCGGCATGATGAAATCGAAGATGGGCACTAAAGGCGGTGCTAAAGGTGGCCCTAGAAAGTTTAATACGGGCGATCAGGTAAAAGCAGTTAAGAAAGGGCCACGAATTAGCCCTTCTAAAAAAGATCCGATGAGCAGCCCAAAAAGAGAAGCTGCGGAAAAAAGAACCCAGAGAAGGACGGGCAGCAAACCTCGATTTCCTGATTTGAATAAAGACGGTGAGGTTACTCAAGCAGACATCTTAATGGGCAGAGGTGTAGTTAAGAAAAAAGCTGGTGGCATGATGAAGTCTAAAATGGGCACCAAAGGTGGCGCTAAGGGTGGCCCTAGAGGCTATTCTAAGGGTGGCATGAAGAAAGGGCCAAAGGGCTACGCCAAAGGCGGTATGAAGTCCAAGATGGCTACCAAGAAGAAGCCTACTAAGCAAAAGGTTCGCGGTGCCGGTATCGCTCGTAAGGGCGTACGTCCAGCGAAGATGCGTTAGGAGAAAATTATGAGTGTAAGACGTAGAGCGGGCAGAGTCAGAAACGCCGTTAAGCGAAGAGGGCGTAACAGGGCAGTAATGT